>PDWI01000716.1_pt1 | contig 53522 bp, 41 predicted proteins | sample 1430891 | NCBI WGS metagenome assembly PDWI01 (sample SAMN01162508, study PRJNA174530) | Oral metagenome, whole genome shotgun sequencing project. | biome: Marine environment; feature: Marine mammal; material: Swab sample of the gingival sulcus; isolation source: swab sample of gingival sulcus... | reverse complement strand
AATATCTTCTTTGTCATTATTTTCCAAATAAAATACAAGTATAGAGTAATCAAAATGAATTAATAAAAATAGTTCAAATTCTACAAAGTAAAAACCAATCTCACGAAAGTTGTTATTTGTTTCTTCCCTTAATCCTCTTATACATAAATCTAAAAAAATATCATTATCATTTATAACCATTTGATTACCTAATATTGTTTCTTGATCATCAGAGGTATTAATAACAGGAGAATCATTATAAAAATCTTGCATAAATAAAAGTAAAGAACTTTCTTGTTGTTTACATTTTTTCATAATAGATTCATCATTTAGCCCCTCGGAATAGCAATAATAATCTTCTATAGATTTCCTCGCTTCAATTACCCATATTTTTAATAAATCAGACTTTTCATCCTTAACAAAAAAATTATTAATTAAATCAAACAACTCAATTTGCCTTACGGTTTGAACCATCTTCTACTCCCCTTGATTAACAATTACTACAACTGTAGAATCATCATGGAGTGGAGTTTTACCTCTGAAGCTATCAGTTTCAGTCTTTATACGGGAACTGATATTTTCTGAACTGTTAGTTTCGCCCGTGCTAATCACTTTAATTAATCTTTCTTCACCAAATTCTTCCTGCTTGTCGTTACGCATTTCTAAAATACCATCACTCACTAAGACACAACGGCTACCGAACGGGAAGTTAATAGTTACTTCCTCGATATTTTTGTCAAAATTTGCTTTCTTTGTTAGTCCGATACCCATGCCATGGGGAGTTATGATTTTAGATTCACCACCGAGCACCATATAAATTGGAGTATGTCCTGCTCTTGCAAAAGAAATTTGTTCTTTCTCATTATCAAAAGCTAAGGCTGTAATGGTGATAAACATATTTCGTTCCATATTCCCGTATAATGCCTCGTTGATATTTTGCAGTAGCTCCGTAGGAGAATTGGAAATTCTCGCCAACGAAATCACAATTCCTTTCAGCTGAGCAACATAGAATGCAGCCGTCATACCCTTACCCGAAACATCAGCAGAAAGCAGACACGGGCGACCATCTTTCAGAACCTGCATATCATAGTAATCTCCGCCAACCTCTACAGCAGGAATATAGTATGCGGAAATATCAAATTTTGAAATTGACGGTAGCACAGGAGGAATAATCTTTGCCTGCATATCACGGGCTAACATCAATTCATTTTTCAATCTCTCTTTCTCGACCGATTCCTGTAACAAAATACGGTTATCAAGGGCGACTTTTAGATTATTGCCGTAAGCTGTCAGCATCTTGATTGCATTTGTATCAAAACCGTATTCCTGTAAGTGAACTACTACTACACTTCCAATACGTACCTCTCTTTCGAAAATCGGCATCATTAGCATATCTTCAAAAGGAAGGTTGCTGAAAATTTTGTGTATTGCCTCTGTTTTTCTAATTGAACCAAAGTGATAAGTATCAGTGAATGACTCAAATGCTACACGCAAATCACCACTTCCGTGAAGTTTATAAATCATATCATTATATATTTCTGCTCTTGCCGGAACATTAATCTTATCTTCTTGATACAGTTCCACCCAAGCAGCTAAAGCTCCCGTATGTTGCATCACGAGATGCAAAACAGTTTCATACAAGTAAGTATCAGATTTATCAATAGATTGTGCTACGATTTGATTAAGATATTGCAATGAGCCTAATTCATCAGATTTTTGCTTGAGTATATTTCCGGCAGGGAGAGTCGCAGTCAGAGTAAATCCAAATCTGATTGAGTATCCCGTTATCATTGCAAAAGCAATTTTTGTAATAATCAAACTTCCACTTACAGCTGAATCTAACACGTTATGAATAGGTGAATTTGCACCATAGGCTGAAGTCAAAATTAAACCGCTTGTGCTAACTGAAAGAATTGTAAAAAATAGCAAAATCCATTTCTGCTTCTGTGTCAGTTCCGAAACCCAAATATTTTTACCCGAAATCGTAAACGACATTATGAAGAGCAAAACAATTATCAATCCCGTGAATATGCCGATATACTGCTTTGCATATATGTATGATAAATCCAAGAAGCAATTCAGATAAAATAAAAAAACCGCCAAAAATACAAGAATTTGAATAGTAATTATCTTACCTTTGAAATTGCGTGGTCTTGAGAATGGGAGAGTTTTTTGGAAATATAACAATATCCTTGTAACCTGTATAATTATAAGCAAGGTCATCACTATATAAATCCCCATAAGCAGTATATTGCTGTCTTCATACTGTGTCTTGAAGTACGTGGCAAATGATACCACGGATAAAATCGCTACCTGCATCAAAAAACTATTCCGATAATAGTTTCTTACGGTCTTAAATTTATCCTGCGATATGAAGAGCTGCCTTTTGCGGATTATGGAATAAGCCACCCAGATATACGCTAAAATCAAAAACAGAGAGGTAAGTACATCTGTCAAACCTGAACCAAATACCCGGTCAATCTGAATAAACTCTGTTATGTACAAAGAAGACACTCGGTAAAGGAAAAATCCCGAACCGAAGACGGCAATTATTACAACCAATAATTTATTCGTAATACTATTTTGAATTTTTTCTATCAAATATCAAATCTTCAAATACACAACAATCCACATTCAAAAATAGCTATTTCTATGCGTATTTCCAAACAATCACTCTAAAATCATTCATAATATTGGACATCGGTGTGACGAGCTGTAATTAAAAAACTTATAGATTCCTATTCTGTATTCTGTACAAATATTTTAACCATTAAATATATTTAGTTTCAGCATAAAAATTAAAAAAAATATTTGCTTTTCAAAAGAGTTTTTATTAATTTTGCTTTTCAGAACTGTGCTAATCCGTGATTAGTATTTTTGTTCTAATGAGTGTATCAAAATGAAAAACATAAATATGGAAAAGAAATATGAAACAAAAAGAAATTTATTGGTCACGTTTTGCCGATGATTTTGAAGAAAGAAACAATTATATCATTGGCATAGAGAGTATGCAGATTGTATTGACAGAATTAGAGAAAGAAACTAATTTAGGTAATACGTTGGAATTAGCTTGTGGCAACGGAACTTACTCTAAAGTATTAGTAAAAAATTCCAACACATTAACCTGTACCGACTTCTCGGAGCAAATGGTAGAAGCAAGTAAACAGCGTTTAAAAGCGTTTGATAAAATAACCGTACAACAAGCTAACTGTTTTAATTTGCCATTTGATGACAATACATTCGATACTATATTTATGGCAAACTTATTACATGTTCTGCAAACACCCGAAAAAGCCATTTCCGAAGCTAAAAGAGTATTAAAACAAGGCGGACAAATATTAGCCATAGATTTTACGAATAAAGGTATGAGTTTATTTGCAAAAATGGGAATGGTCTTTCGATATTTGAAATCTTACGGTAAACCTCCACAAGGGGCTATACCTGTAGATGATGAGAAGATGAAAGAATTATTTAAACAAAATGATTTAGACATAAAATTTGCAAAAATAATAGGAGGAAAATCAAAAGCAGCATTTGGGAAAGCTGTTAAAAGCATTAGTTAATAATTTAAAAACAATAATAAAATGAAACACAAAATAAAAGTAAAAAAAGGAACTGTTGAAGAAACTCTTTTGCTGCCATTATGGGGAAGGGCTTACGAAACTCAAAAAGATAAGCCTCGTTTAATCGATAAAAAGGCTGTAGAGATTATGGAGCGATTAGATTATGATTTTTCAGATATTGAAAGAACACAATCTTTGTCGCAGCACGGTTGGATTGCAAGAAGTCTATATACCGATAAAGTCGTAAAAGAATTTATCAAAAAACACCCGAAAGCAACGATTGTCAATATTGGTTGTGGAATGGATACAACTTTTAGCCGTATAGATAATGGTCAAATAATGTTTTATGAACTTGATTTACCTGATGTTATTGAGATTAGAAAAAACTTCTATCACGATAGTGATAGACATAAAAGTATTGCATCATCATTCATGGAAACTGACTATTTTGAACAAATAGAAGTGAAAGACGGTTTATTGTTTCTTGCAGGTGGAGTATTTATGTATTTCACGGAAAAGCAAATGAGAACTTTTTTTGTAAAAATAGCTGATTATTTCTCAAAATGCGAATTGTATTTCGATGTCTTAACACCTAAAGGTTTCAAAATAGCAAAAAAACAAGTCCTAAAAAAAGGTGGAATGGAAGTGGATTTTGAAGGTTGGACTTTAAAATCAGCAAAAGAATTAGAAAGTTGGGATAAGCGTTTTCAATTAATTAGTTATGATAAAATGTATGAAAGAGTTAAAGGAGGTATTTCTCTAACACATAAAATTATTTTGACTATGACTGATGTTATGAATATGGGAGGTATGGTTCATCTAAGAATTAAGGATTGATTAACCAATTATAATACAAAGTAATCCTATAAACTTAACGATAAGTCCTTGCAAATACTGCGTTTAAAACTTGTTTAACACCTAACCGTAACGGACACACATAATGAAGAACTGTATCATCAACTAATAATCAAAATAAAACAATGAACAAAATAAAATCTAACTTAAGTAATGTACCTGAAACGATGTTAATTTCGTTAAGGGCAAGAAGTAATGAAACCAAATTACCAAACGGTATTATCAGCGACCCAAAATCGACAGAAATTATCGATACAATAGAATCGAATGTTTCTGAAAAAGGAGAGGTGTCTATATGGTCGCAGAAAGGTGTCGCTGTACGCACCGAAATATTAGATGAATTGACTATCGGCTTTCTCAAAAAGCATTCCGATTGCGTTGTGGTAAATTTGGGTTGTGGATTAGATACCCGCTATTACCGTTTGAATAACGACAAAGTGCAATGGTTTGATTTAGACGTACCGGAAGCCATAGAGTTACGCAAAAACTTTTTTAAAGAAACGAATAATTTTCAATTTATCAGCAAATCGGTATTAGACTTTTCGTGGAATGAACTTATTCCTAAAGATAAACCTACCTTATTTATTGCCGAAGGTTTATTGATGTATTTCACCGAAGACGAAGTAAAAATAATCCTAAAAAATATAGCTGATAATTTTCCAAATGCTGAAATAATTTTTGAGGCGATGTCGCCATTTGTAGCTAAAAACTCAAATAAACATGCTGATGTAAAAAAATACGATGCTGTTTTTAAATGGGGAATAAAAACAGGAAAAGTAATTGATAATTGGAATATAGGGACAACATTTATTAAAGAATATTTTTACAATCGCCATTTAGATAAGATGCCTTTTTCCATGCGTTTTTTCTACTATGTAGTACCAATTTTTAAAAAGGCAATGAAAATAGTACACTTGAAAGTTGAAAATAAATAAAAACATTATAATTAATGAATAATCAAGGAGTTAAAAGAAATGAACAATGATAAACAATTTTGGGATAATAGTGCTAATAAATACGACAAGATGTTTAAAGTTTATAAGCCATACCAGGCAATGTATGCCTTCATAAAAGAACCCTTAAAATCTAATATGCAGGTTTTGGAAGTTGGTACAGGAACAGGGCTTGTAGCGAGGGAAATTGCTGAAAAAGTCCAAAGCGTTGAAGCAACTGATTTCTCCGAAAAGATGATAGCTCAAGCCAATAATATTGAACACGCATCAAATATAAATTTTTCGTGTGCCGATATTTTCAAATTGCCATTTGATGATGCCAAATTTGATGTAGTAATAGCCTCTAATATACTACATATTATTCCCAAACCTGAAAAAGCAATGGAAGAAATAAGAAGAGTTTTAAAACCGAATGGGCTGTTAATTGCACCAACTTTTTTATGGAAAGAATTAACATGGATTGGTAAAATGCAAAAATTTATTATGGTGAAAAAAAACTTTCCATTACAAACTGAATGGAGCGAACAATCATATAAGGATTTTATAACTAATAATGGATTTGAAATTACTACCTTCAAAAAACTAAAAGCGAGTTTTGCAATCTCCTGTATAGAAGCGAAAGCAAAGAATTGATTATAATAAATCACAAGACTATAGTATCATAAATTAGTAATAAATAACAAATAGAAATCTTATGAAACAAAAATCAGCATGCACAACCTTATTGGTTGGTATAAAAGCGATGGAAGACAATTCCATGATAGTAGCACGCTCAGAAGACTGGGACGCTATGATTGCAAAAAATCTAAAAATTTATCAAGATACAGAAAATGGCCCTGAAAAATTTGAGGCACTTGATAGTCCTTTCAAATGTAAATTGCCTAAAAAATTCTTAGGTTATACAGCCTTAGAGGCTTTTGATTTACCCGGACATTGGGGCAGTGCAGGCTATAACTCTGCAAAAGTAGGAATGAGTGCTACAGAAAGCATATTCAGTAACGAAAAAGCTCTTGCTGCCGACCCTCTTGTAGAAACAGGTGTAGGGGAAAATGCAGTTTTCAATATTGTATTGCCTTATATTACAACAGCACGCGAAGGCGTGGAACGTTTAGGTAAACTCATTGAAGAGCATGGAGTTTGCGAAGGCTTTGGTATTGCCTTTGTTGATAAGAAAGAATTATGGTATTTAGAAACAGCTTGCGGACATAGATGGCTTGCCTGCCGTCTTCCTGAAGATGTATATTTTGTAACAGGAAACCAAAGTCGTTTCCGTGATTATGACCCTAACGATAAAGAAAATTATATGGCATCGGCCGATTTGATTGACTTTGCTATCGAAAAGAAATTGTATGACCCTGCAAAAGGAAAATTTGATTTTCACGAAGTATATGCACGTGATGAAAAATTAGATACAACTTATAATTATCCTCGCGTGTGGGGTATTCAAAATATGTTAAGTCCTTCTATTAAAAATGATGTAACAAAAAATACATTCCCGGTATATGCTAAAGCTGATAAAAAATTAACTTTAGATGATATTAGGAGAGTTTTCCGTTTCCATTATCAAGGGACAGAACACGACCCATATTTGCACAATAATCCGAAAGAGCCTTATCGTCCTGTATCTATTTTTAGAACTACACAAACCCACATATTGAGTGTACGTCCTGATTTACCTGCTGAAATTGGAGAGGTAAACTATGTCAATCTTGGTATGGCAGAACTAAGTGTATTTATTCCATTTTATCAAGGAATGGAAAAATATTTGAAAGAATATACTGTGGGTGATGATCATTGTAGCAGCGATTCTGCTTATTGGAAATTCCGTAAAGTTCAAACTTTGGGTATGGTTAATTTCAATAAATATGCCCCTGTTATACAAGAGGCTTATGCTAAATGGGAAAAAGAAACTGACCAACGACAACGCGAAATGGAATATGAATATATGCAAATCGTTGATAAACAACCAATGAAAGCAAAAGACATGATACAAGAATTTTCAGAAAGTACAATGCGATCAGCTATGGATTTAGCAGATAAATTGACTGACGAATTATTTACTCGTTTAACTAAAGATATTCAAACTGAATATATGTTTGCAGGTGCGTAAAATCAAGAATATAGAATAATTTTTCATAAAAAGTTATACTCTTTTTTCCACTTGTTAATTTGAGCCATTTTTTTTCAAAAAGTGGCTCTTTTTTTCAAAAATTTTTTTTTGTCGTCAGAAAATGTTATTTTTGATATGATGGTTTAGTATATTTATATTTTTTATGACATATTGCAAGGGAAGAAAATGGCAAGAACGTTAAACAAAGTGATGTTGATAGGCAATGTTGGAAATGATCCCGAATTAAAACACACCCCAAGTGGAATCCCCGTTGCAAGTTTCAGATTAGCGACATCAGAAAACAGAAAAGACCGTGATGGCAATCCTATTGAGCATACTGACTGGCACAGCATTGTGGCATGGAGAGGATTAGCTGAGATAGTTGAGAGATTAGTAACAAGAGGATCTCGTATTTTCATAGAGGGGAAACTTCAGACCAGAAATTACGAAGATAAGACAGGGAACAGACGAAGAGTAGTGGAAATTGTAGCAGATACAATCTTGATGTTAGATAAGAAGCAGAAGAATGACAACTACGATGATTTTGAATTAGATAACATCAATACAATCGAATCAAAATCCCAATTAGATTCATACGAAAATGAAATAACGAATATCGAAGATATTCCATTTTAGAAGACTTTAAAAAAATATTTGGAAAAAATTTAATGAAACGTGTAACTTTTTTTGCCTTTGTGGTGTTATTATTATATACTGCTGACGTTTTTTCTCAGGAGATTAAAGCTGAAGTATCTGTTAATGTTGATCAAGTCGATCCTGATTATAGGCGAGATGTTTCAAATTTAAAAACTGATCTCGAAAGATATATCAATACCACTAAGTTTACTGATGAACTTGGTGAAGATTGGGAAGGCGAACCAATTCCAGTCAGTATTCAGATTGTTCTTACTGGAGGATATAATTCCCATTATTCAGCTCAGATGTTTATCAGTTCAGGGCGTTCAATTTATGGCACGAAAGAAGGAATGTCAACCGCCCTAATGCTGATTGAAAAAACTTGGAGCTTTGAGTACAAACGTGGTGCAATACTGTCTTATAACCGCAGATACTATGATAACCTAACTACTATGATTAATTTTTATATGTTGATGGTTATCGGATTTGATTTGGATACGTATAATGAATTAGGAGGTAGCAGAGTATATAATTTAGCATATCAGGTACAGCAACTTGGGGCGAATAAAGGTGCTGCAGGATACGCAAGTTTTGTCGATGAGGGAGATTATTCCAAATGCGGATTGATTGCGGAATTGACCAACCCTAAATATGAACCGTTCAGAAATTTGGTGACGGAATACTATATGGACGGCTTAGATATGATGGCTGAAGACAAAGTACAGGCAACCAAGAATTTGGAATTGATAATTCGAGATATGGCACAATTTAAAAGAGATAAGCTATTTAAAAATAGTGCAATTATGCTAAGTTTCTTCCATGCAAAATCCAACGAATTAATTTCTATTTTCAAGGGATATGAATCACAGAACAATTTAGTATGGCGTGATTTAATGTATTTAAACCCTGATAGATCAATCCAGTATGAAGAAGCAATGAATAATAAATAATGTATAATAAATTGATTCTAAAATTTATAAAGGAGTTTACTTTATGAAAAAGTTATTAACTATTTTGGCGATATTTGCTATTGCCGTTACATCTGTAAATGCAGTTCAAAAAAGAGCTCTAATTGAGTTTGCAACGGGTGCTTGGTGTGGATACTGTCCGACTGCCTCTGTTGAAATTGAAAAATTAGAGGGAAAATTTGGCGATAATGTTGTTTGTCTTAAATATCACTCAAGTGATGCAATGCAACCTCCTCAAACAGGAATTTTAAGTATAATCGGACAAGGTTACAGTGGTGTTCCTGCTGTTATGTGTGATAGACAAATTATCAATTACGGTGATACAAAATCATGGGCGGGTAATGCAGGTTACGCTTCATACATAGCCCCACAATTAATCGGTGACAATGCATTAGCTGATATTCAGTGTATTTTTGAAAAACAAAGTGGTTCAAAAACTGTAAAAGGTAAAGTTCGTGTAGAATTTCTAGAAGACCTACCGTATCCTCTTGGCTTCACGGTTGTAGTTGCCGAAGACAAAGTAACGGGTACGGGTCAGGGCTATGACCAAAAAAATTATTTTTCGGGTGATGCTTCCCATCCTTGGGGAAACAAACCTAAAGTAGTAAAAGGTTACGAGCATAATAATACCGTTCGTTTGGTTATTGGCGATCCTTGGGGTTTACCCGGAGACCTTCCCAAAACAGGAGTATCTGCAGGCGAAGTTTATACCTACGATTTCACAGCTGTTGTACCATCTCCTGCTGACGGCAGCAGCATTAATTTTAAAAATATCCGTGTTGCAGCAATTTTAAATTTATGTGCAAAGGGTAAAATCCCTACACTTGTAAACTGTTGCTGGGCTACTGAAGGTAATCCCGATGACTTAGGTGGAGGAAGCGGTTCTGAACCAGATATTACAGGTGTTGCCGATAATGATTTAATCCAAATTATTCCTGCCACTAAAGCTGGAAGATTTGAATTTACCCTTACAAATAATGGTGATAAAACTAAATCTGTAAATATCACTTTTGAAAAAATTTATGCTCCTGAAGGTTGGACTGCATCTCTAAACGATGGTGCAAAATCTGTTAACGTAATCAAAGGTTTAACTGCTACTTTGGATTTAGTTGTAAAACCGAATGGTGCAAAAGGTACTGCAATCTATAAAGTTATAGCTACTGATGGAAAAAATGAACCTATTGAATGGATTACTAAAACAACAAACAAAGCTTCAACTCATGCCGTTGTTTATGGAGATGAGGAAGGTTCTGATTTCTTATCCTTCTTAGCTGATACTGATTATCCTGAATGTGCATATATCGGAATCAAAGATTTTGCTAATTCAAAAAAATTCACTGATTTTATGGATGACATGGTAAAATTACAATATTGTATGGTATCAATGGGTGAAACTTCTCCACTGCCTAATAATTATGCTAATATATTAAGTGGTTGGCTTGATGATGGTTGTAACTTAGTACTAACCGGAAACAAATTCTTTGCTGAAAGCAATAATAAAACAATAACTAAATTCGCTAATAAATTAGGATTTATAATTGAAAAAGACCCTTATGAAGATGTAAATGATGATTGGGAAATGCCTTATATCGGTATCGAAGGTGACCCATACTTCGGAGAACTTTCCGGTTCAATCATTCCGGGTGAGTCATATCCTGTAGTCTATACTATTTACAATGCGGGAATCGCAAAACCTGCTTTAGAGTTTAAAGATGCACCGGGTACATATTTCGCTGTACGTTCAAAAACTGAAAAGTTCAAAGCATTAACAATTTCAGCTTCTTTCAATCAGATTGATACTGATAAAAACAAATTAGCTCTCTTTAATACAGCTTTCTATTACCTTGAAAATGACATTCAAGAAAAGGAAGCAAAAATTTCTTGTGATATTACAGAATTTGATTTCGGAAAAAAAGAGGTTGGTACTACTGCTATAGAATCAATCACAATTGGTAACACAGGCGAAGCTATTCTTACATTCTCAGATGTAAAGGTAGAAGGTGATGCTTTTGGTCATGTATTAACAGGTGATTTACCTTCAATCGCTCCAGGTGCTGAAGTAGATTTAGATTTCGCATTTAAACCTAGTAAAGATGCCGAATATATCGGTAAAATTACAATTAAAACTAATGGTGGAACTAAAGAAATTAAACTTATGGGTACCGGAGTAACAAGCTCTGTAAACGACATTAAAAATGTATTTACATTCTCAGCAACCCCTAATCCTATTGAAACTGTAACTACTATTAATTTCAATGTATTAGGTACTGCCCGTAATATAGAAATGAATATCATTGACCTAAACGGTAAGCATATCGCTTCTATAGTAAATGGCATTTATACTCAAGGAAGCCACACAATTGATTATAATGCTTCTAATCTTGCTGCCGGTTCTTACTATATCACAGCAAAAATTGACGATCAATCAGCAGTATTGCCGATTATTGTTAAATAATTTTTTTAATAAGGTATCATAAAAAAGAGATACGATTTTTCGTATCTCTTTTTTATTTTGAAATTTATGCACAAGAAATTATGGTATAATTCTATGAATCATACGAGGCATAGGAATTGTTTCACGAATGTGTTTTGCCCCTGTAATCCATTTTACAGTACGTTCCAAGCCCATACCGAAACCGGAGTGAGGAACAGAACCGTATTTTCTCAAATCAAGATACCATTTGAAATCTTCCATTGGTAAATCGTGAGCTTTGATTCTTTCTTCCAATAAGTCAAAATCATCTTCCCTTTGAGAACCGCCTATTAATTCGCCCGCTTTTTCAGGGCCTAACATATCCATTGCACGAACTACTTTTGGGTTATCGGGATTGCGTTTCATATAGAATGCTTTTACTTCAGTAGGGTAGTCATAGATAAAGCAAGGCTGGTCAAATTGTTCCATGATTGCTTCTTCTTGAACTGTACCAAAATCTTCGCCCCATGGGAACGGATGAATTTCTTTATCCTGACCATTTTCGTCTTTCACCATTAGAGGAATTTTGTTTTCATTCAACCATTCAACCGCTTCTGTATAGCTCATACGTGGGAAGTTACCTTGAATTTTTTCTAATTGACTAATATCTCTTTCTAATACTTCTAATTCTGTGCGACAATTTTCCAAGCAATATTTAACGATATAAACTGTCAAATCTTCTGCTAACTGCATATCATCTTCCAAATCGAAAAATGCCATTTCTGGCTCAACCATCCAGAACTCAGTCAAGTGCTTACGAGTTTTAGAACGTTCTGCACGGAATGCAGGACCAAACGTATAAACACGTCCCAAAGCCATAGCTGATGCTTCTGCATAAAGCTGACCGGATTGAGAAAGGTATGCACTACCCAAATCAAAATATTTTGTTTCAAATAAGGTAGAGGTTCCTTCACAAGCGTTTGGAGTGAGCAACGGCGAGTCCATCAACTTGAATCCGTTATTGTCGAAGAAGTCACGGATTGCTTTTTGTACCGCTGCACGAACACGCATGATAGCGTGTTGGCGAGAAGAACGTAGCCATAGATGGCGGTGTTCAATCAAGAATGAATCGCCGTGTTCTTTTGGAGTAATCGGATATTCATCTGATAGTTGATATATTTTTAAGTCAGTAACATCTATCTCAAATCCGCCCGGAGCCTTATCTGAAGCAACGACTTTCCCTGTTACTTGAAATGAACTTTCCTGTGTAAGCGATTTCGCTTCTGCAAATTTTTCTTCGCTTACATTTCCTTTAAAAACTACACATTGGCAAATTCCTGTTCCATCTCTCAGAATCAAGAACTGTAATTTTCCTTTACCGCGTTTGTTGTAGAGCCAGCCGTTGAGAGTAACTTCCTCATCGACGTGCTTGCCCAAATCCTCTATATACACATAAGATTGGTAACGACTCATCATTCTATTCCTAATATATTAATAAATTTCAATTTAATATACTACAAAAATACAAAAATTCGGCGGTTCTGCAAATTTTTTGGTGAAGCCTTCCCATTTTTAGAAAATTCGTATTCTTAAACTATATTTCGTTAATTGCAAAAATATCTATCAAATTCAGTATTTCTGCAAATAGAACTATTAGTTTTATCATAAGATAAGTTTAGGGGAGTAATCTTATCTTGATGTGTCGCGGATTCAGTTCGAGATAGCAAATTTTGTTAAGAAAATACCCTGAGGAAGGGGGCCGATTCAACTATAACTAATGATACAAATACCTAAATTAGTTTTCTCTTTCAAAAATAACGATATAAAATATGGAGAGGAGCCTAATCCATTAGTAAAATTTATCTATATTTTACAGAAAACTAAAAAATTAGTTAGAATATGAAACAATAGATAAAATCATTCGTTATCTCCCGTGTATGTTTATATATTGTTTAAATATTTGGAGATATGATGAATAAAATTTTGACATTAGTTATGCTTCTAACAGCAAGCACAATGATGCTCTTCGCTGAAAGCGACAAATTAATGCGCTACCCTACTGCTTCCGAAAACGAAGTTGTTTTTGCGTATGCAGGAGACTTGTATTCTGTGCCAATTTCAGGCGGCACAGCACACAAACTAACCAATTCACAAGGTATTGAAATGTATCCGCGTTTCTCACCTGATGGTCAGACTATTGCCTATTTAGCATCTTATGACGGTAACCGTGAAATTTATAAAATAGCAAGAGATGGCGGCGAACCAACACGTTTGACTTATGCGATGGATATCGGACATCTTCCTGAAAGAATGGGGCCGGATAAAATCATTATGCAATGGACAAATGATGGTAAGGAAATTTTATATCGTGGTCGTGCTTCAAGCTGGACTTCATTAAATGCACGCCTTTATACAGTTAATAAAGATGGTGGCCTTCCTGAAGAAATTCCGATGATGTGGTCAGGCTATGCTTATTTTTCTCCAGACGGCAAGAAATTAGCTTATAACCCTGTTTTCCGTGAGTATCGTACTTGGAAACACTATCGTGGTGGCCAAGCTGGCGATATACATATTATTGATATGAAAACTCGTAAAATTGAAAATATCACGAATAATCCAGCTCAAGACATAATTCCAATGTGGGCAGGCAACAAGATTTATTATCTTTCAGACCGTGATTACACAATGAATATTTTCTGCTATGACCTAACTACTAAGAAAACAAAGAAAGTAACAAAATTCGATAAATTCGATGTGAAATTCCCTTCATTAGGTGTGAAACATATCGCATTTTCAAATGGTGGAGAAATTTATCTATTGGATTTAGCAACTGATGAATACAAAAAAATCAATATAGAAATCAAAGGAGACTTCCCTGAAGCTCGCCCTGAATGGAGAAATGTTAAAGACGATATCGTGGGATATGATGTAGCTCCTGATGGTAAACGTGGCGTATTCGTTGCACGTGGTGATGTATTTACTGTTCCTGAAAAAAATGGACGCATCTATAATTTAACAAAATCTCCGGGCGTTCACGACAGAGAAGCAGCTTGGTCTCCAGATGGAAAATGGATTGCTTATATTTCTGATGAAACAGGCGACGATGAAGTATATATAATCAAACCAGATGGCAGTGATAAAACTAAAATCACTTCATATCCAAAAAATAAAGCGACTTATCGTTTTTCAATCAAATGGTCTCCAGACAGCAAAAAAATTCTTTGCTCAGATAGATTTATGAATTTGGATATGATTGATGTAGCAACTAAAAAATCAAAAACAATCGCACATTCAAAATACTATATGATAAGTGATTACAACTGGTCTCACGATAGCCGTTTCGTAGCCTTCACTGATTACAGTGAAAACGAATTTTCTGTTATCAAAATCTATGATATTGAAGCAGGCAAAGTTCACCAAGTAACAAGCGATTATTATAACTCAAACAGCCCAGCATTTACTGAATGCGGTAAAGTTTTGGTTTTTGCTTCAGGACGTACATTCACTCCGAAAGCAGGCAACTTTGAATATAATGCAACTATGAACGATATGGAAACTATTTTTGGTGTGACTCTTCAAGATACAATGCCTAACATATTTTCAAAATTTGAAGATGATATGGTAGAAGTAAAAGAAGATGACGCGAAAAATAAAGATGCGAAAAAAGACAAAAAAGATGAAAAAGATAAAAAATCAAAAATGACTATCGACTGGAAAGGTATCCAAGACCGTGCATTTGAATTTCCTGTAAAAGCAGGCGGTTACGGTGGATTTACTTCTGTTGGTTCAAAACTTTATTATGCGAAATTTGTTGATGGCGAAAGAGGTTTCTATTGCTTCGATATTAAGGAAAAAGAAGAAAGTAAAGTTGGTGATTTCTTAGGTTACGGCATCACTATCGACCAGAAAAAAATAATGTTCGCACACAAAGGCAACTACTATATTGAACCATTACGTGCTAAAGTAAAACCAGAAAATAAACTTAACTTGTCAGATATGAATATGTTAATCGACCACCAAGCAGAATGGGAACAAATCTTTGATGAATCATGGAGACAAATGAAATATTTCTTCTATGATAAAAATATGCACGGCGTTGATTGGCAAGAAGTTCACGACCGCTACAAACCTTTGGTTAAACACGCAAAAACTCGTGATGATTTAACATTCATCATCGGCGAAATGATAGGTGAATTGAACTGTGGTCATGCTTATGTTGGTGGCGGAGATGCTCCAAAAGTAAATGAAGTAAAAATAGGTCTTCTTGGTGCAGATATAGTTTGGGACGGTAAAGGCTATAAATTAGCAAAAATCATGGAAGGCAAAAACTGGGATGAAGCTACCCGCTCTCCATTGAAAACATTAGGCTTGAAAGTCAAAGAAGGTGATTATATCGTTGCTATAGATGGTATTGAGATGACAAAAAATATCCACCCATTCGCTGCCTTAGAAAACAAAGCAGGTAAATATGTAGAAATCAAATACAATTCAAAACCTACTATGAAAGGTGCAACAACAATCAATGTAAAAACTTTGGAAAATGAAAGTAAACTTCGTTACTTGAACTGGGTGGAAGCAAACAGAAAATATGTAGAAGAAAAAACCAATGGTAAAGTCGGATACGTGCATATTCCTGATATGGGATTCGGAAATGGCTTAATCGAATTTTTCAAATACTACTACCCACAAACAAATAAAGAAGCAATGATTATTGATGACCGTTATAATGGCGGTGGTAACGTTTCAACGATTGTTATGGAAAGATTATTACGTAGAATCGTAATCGCTACTAATACTCGTGGTCAAGAAACCGTAGGTTTAAAACCGGGCGGAACTGTTTGCGGCCCAATGGTTTGTTTGATTAACGAAAACTCAATGTCTGACGGCGATTTATTCCCTTACCAATTCAAAACTATGGGCTTAGGTAAATTAATCGGTAAACGCTCTTGGGGCGGTGTAATCGGTATCAGTGGTTCTCTTCCATTTATTGATGGCGGATACTTGATGCGACCTGAACACGCAAACTTTGGTGCAGACGGTACTTGGATTTTGGAAGGCACAGGACAGTCTCCAGACATCGAAGTAGATAATAACCCAATTGATGAATACAACCATAAAGATAATCAATTAGATAGAGGTATCGAGGAAATCTTGAAAGAGATGAAAACTTATGATGGCGGTAAAATTCCTGCTCTTCCTAAACACCCTGATAAATCTAAAAATATGAAAGAATATAACGAAAAAGCAAAGTAATCAATTAGAAGATAATAATTTTAGAGACGCACTTGTAGTGCGTCTCTTTTTTATTTACATACTTTTCGATAAAAAATTCAAGTCCGTTGCACGGCCATTATTATAATAACGTTATTATTTATATATGTTTGTTAGATATGGAAAAGCAAAAAGAGACACAATGACTGACACTTTAATTTCCGCTAACCAACACACCATAAAAAAGCAATTTTTAATCAGGTAAATGGAATAATAGATTAATATCCTATACGAAAAATCATATTTAAACGGTGTAGCTCTCGGCGTAGTTACAACTGCTGCCAATGTCAATTAAGTTATTAATTTAGAAGATGTTCTCAATACCGTCACTCTAAAAACTGGTACTTTTCTGTACGCAGACAATATATTTTGTAAATCTAAAAAATCGCAATGCCTAAAGGTTGCCACACACTCGATTTTGAAACGTATGGGACTAAGTACTGACATTCGTGTTTTACCCACCAATAGGCAACAATATAAAAATAGTAATATCCCACAAAGCATGGGACACAATCCCTGGTACAACGCTATCGAACCGCTTATACATATACCCCCAAAAAATACCGCAAACCACCGCCGCCATAAATAGCATAAAGTTGAAAGACCAAATATGTACGAAAGCATAACCAGCCACCATTATCCACATTCCAATATTTTTTCCAAATTGCTGTGATAACTTTTTCTGAGCAAAGCCCCGCCAAAAAATCTCTTCGGCGGGACCAATCAAAAATACTAAAAGTAGTCCGATGATAATTTTACTTGTACCATCTTTAATACTATGAATATCACTTATCTGACCCTGGCTGAAATCAAAAAGCCAATTCGAGCTAATATTGCCAATCCAAAAAATTCCATAAAGCAGACACCCTGTGATAATACCAATCAAAATCCATTTTGGAGAAAAAGCGAAATATTGCTTAATTTCTTCTTTGTCATTTAGCAAAGTAAATATAGTCAACGTTGAAGCAGCAATAGTCATCACAGCCCAGAAATTAATATGCTGTGCGATTGGTTCAAAAAACATCACGAACCAAAAAACGGCAGCTATAGCAAAACCGAAATATACTTTTTTTGTTTCCTGTGTGTATATTGATTTATTCATAATATTTCTAAAATAGAGTTTAAACCAAAGCTGCTACAAGCAACCCAATAGACATTGTAAGCCCAAATAACAAATGATGTTTCGCTGTCATTTCGTCCAAGTTTTTGATATTTTCAGGTTGTTCGATTTCTGCTTTTGACATCATTTTTAAATTACCGATAGCTGGAGGCAAGCTGATTAATGCAATTAAAGTCCAAATAGGTAAGAATTTCAATGCAACTAAAACTGCTAATACCACATAGGAACCAAGCACCAAAAATGCATAATAAACCTTAGATCCTTTGAGTCCTAATTTCATTGCAAGGGTAGTGATATTTGCTTCGCCGTCATGTTTTATATCACGAGTATTATTTGCATGAAGGATTGCCACCACGAGGAAACTAATAGGAATTGCTGCTAACATTACATCATAATTCATATCCCCTGTTAAAGCGTAATATGTCCCCAATACCATCAGAGGACCGAAAGCAAGAAAAATAGCGACATCACCCAAAGCATTATATTTTAATTGGAAGGGCTTTGCACCATACATATATCCGCAGAATAATCCAACCAAGCCAATCCATAAAATCACCAAATCCTGACGCACCAAAATCGCTACACTACCGAGTGCAATACCAATGATAAAGGTAACGAACGCTCCTCTCTTTATCTGCTTGGTAGTCAATATATCTTCGACAAGTACACGACTTGAACCGAAAGTGTCGTCCCTATCTACATTATGCTTGTAATCAAAATATTCTGAAATCAAATTCCCGCCTGTATGGATTAAAATTGCACCGAAGAGAACAAACGGAATTAAGAACCAATCAACCGGTCCTTCATAAAAAGCCATTACTAACATCACCCCAATTAATACTGGTGCAATAGTTGCTGTTGATGCGAACGGGCGTACAGCCTGCATCCATTTACTAAAACTTGATCTTTCTTGAGTTAGTGCTCCACTCATATAGTACTCCCCTATTAAAAATTATTATTCGTTCCTGTTGTCAAAATAGTTTTTCAATCTATTTCTCCAACTAAAATTACCAAATAGTAATGACTGATATTGAGTATATTTTATTGGAAAAATATAAAAAAAGAAAAGCAAATGGACATAGTAGTCTAATAGACTTATGTCTATTCTTCAAACTGTTCAAAAGCATCAATTATATCAAGATACACACCATCAAATCCTGCATCTAATATTTTTTTGAGATACGAATTGTCATTTCCAAAAATAATATTTTGCCATTCTGATTCCCAATATCGGACAACATAATTACCTGTCCAGTTTGGGTTTTCCTTTTCAATAAATAAAGGGTTGCCAATTCCCCAATCTGTTTTCCAATAGTAGCGATAATCTTCTGCTTCACCGATAGACATATAACAAATCAATAAACGTTTTCCTCCATTGTCTTTCTGTTTTAATTCGTCTATTTGATGCGGAGTAAACTCTTCGTCCTTATAAAAAAAGTCCATGATTACATAGTCATAATTGGTTTCTTTTAAAGCATCTACAAACGCCTGTTTACTTGAAAAAAGATTATCGGGATTGATTAAGTACAAGAAATTTTTTGCTTGTTGCAAACTTGTTATTGTCTCTTGATTTTCATTATAAATTGGTGAGGGATAATTTGGAATATTATCCAACTCGCGATGATTAGCGGAAAATGAAATATAATTATTAGTATGGTTTACTAAATATGACCTATCCATTTTTGATTGTGTAGAGCAATAATCCGTTACCATTATTTGCACATTTCCGTTGTTTTTTGCCATATCTAAAAATGTTCGCATCCACAGATTTTCGGCAATAGGGGTTGCCTTGTCGTCTGCATTGTAACCATAATTCAAACTTTCCTGTCCAAGGCCGTCAATTGCATTTATGTAGTTCATATCGGGCAAACCTTCATCATTTCCTGTTGTGCTTATCAGCTCTGCTCCATTTTGCGGAATGATTACAAAATTCGGGTTAATACCTTTTGCATAGACACTTATATCTTGTACAAAATCTCGCATTTCTTGTTTATAATCTATATCTAAAGGTAAGGGAACCTCATCGTCTTTGCCGCATGAAACAAGGATTATAAACGCAACAAAAAACATTACAAATTCACTTGTTTTTATTAATATTACTTTCATAATTATTTACCAACCTCTTGCCTCTATATTTTTTCTTACTATTTCAAAAGCAGATTTGTTAATACCTTCGTCCTCAAATAATCTAAGCCCTAATGTCCTAATATATTCTATGAACTGACTATTAGTAGAACCATACGGACCTGCAGCATCTTTAGCTACTTGCTTAGATAAGTCATTTAATCTTACAAGATTAACAGATTTTATATTATCTGAATAAGTATCCCAAGCCTTGAAAAAATTACAGTAGAATTCTGCTTGTTTTTCTTCATTACTATTATTTTTACTGCTTGTTTGATAACCAACCTCTTGCAAGTAAATCGGTTTGGAATTATACACATGAATTAAATCATATAAATCGGTAAAAACACTCTTGGGGTCCTTGACGCTAAAATTGTTATGGATAGGATAATAGGTAACACCTAAAATATCCACATTCTGTAGAAGCGTACTAAATTGTTCAGGATGTAAGAGCAAGCCGTGATGAGTACCTGTAAAACCCACTTTGATTTCTGAATCAATACTATGAATATAATTGCTTACTTCTTGTAAAAAAGTACCATAATCTTCCCAAAAAGAAGAAGGTTCTGAAGATGTTTCATAACCATCGATCTCATTGCCTATTTGGAGGTTTAACAATACGGAGGGTTCTACTTTAGTAAATACATAATCAATTAATGATTGAAATCTGTTAATCATCATAGGACTATTAAAACGAGTATTATCTAAATCAACGGGAACCGTCTTTCCCGTCAAATCAATAGGTCTTATTGTCAAACTTAATTTCAAGTTATTGGCAGTAGCAACTTTACCTAATAATTCCAATGCATTCATAGGATCTTCATAGCTGTTTGGAGATGTCTCAATCAGATTCCAAGGTAGATGCAAAGAAATAAACTCTACTCGTAATTCTTTCGCCAAAGCTATATTCTGTTCAAAACTATTGCTTTCTGTCAAATCCAATAAATCAATACCCCATTTTCGATCTCCTTTTTGAACAGGATTCTCTATTTCACATCCGGACAAATATGAATAGGTAGGGGACTCGTTTGAGCAGGAACACCATACCACTATTATCATTAAGGAAATCGCTAATATATTTTTCATGATTATCTCTATATTGTTTTCATAATTCTAAGTATATTTTTTATTTTCATGTTACCTCCGTACACAAAAAATGTTCTAAAATTATTTTTGCAATACCGTATATCGCAAACCTACAAAAATTTCGGCAAAAAAACAAAACTTTTTCGTATATTTGTAAGTACGATATTTGCAAATTTTTATGGAGAAATATGATGAAAAAAATGCTACTGATTCTTCTGATATTTACGACGTTTTCGGCCATGGCAGAAGATACTAAATTCAGTAAAAGCGAATACATTAAAATGCGAAACTTCTATCTCAATCAGATGGAAAAAGCTCACCCTACGGCAGTTTCGGAGAATGAAGAATTTTCTTTATTTTACGAATATAAGCATCCGATTTTATTAGGCAATGACGACGAAGGCTCAAGATTCCAAAACTCAAATACGATTGATTCGGAAGATGGAATGAGTCAAAAAATGCAAAACGAATCATCTGTCGCAGTCAATCCTACTAATCCGCTGAATATGATTGCATCGGCGGTGGATTATCGTGCAGGCTCTTCAACTTGGATTTATGTTTCTCACGACGGTGGGAAGACTTGGGAAAACATAAACCTCGGCAAGCCATTTGATAACTGGCGATCAACCAATGACCCGTCAGTAACTTTTGCTGCGGACGGCACTGCATATTTGATGCATGGAGGCTTTGAAACTGATAAGGGTATAGGAGAATTTAATGGCGGTAATGGTATCTTTGTTGCCCGCTCAGAAGATGAAGGAAAAACATGGAAAACCCACATACCCGTAATTATTCATACTGAAAAGCAGTCTCCTGATTCGGCTTTCGAAGACAAATATTACGTAGAAGCAGACATCTCCTCAGAATCTAAATATTTTGGTAGAATTTATACGCCCTGGAAGCGTGTTACCGCTCGTGATTCTGCAACGCAAATTATGTTTGCATATTCAGATGACAAGGGGGATACGTGGAGCAAACCTATCGGTATCAGCCCACGACTTGGCGGAACATCTGAAGATACAACTTTTGGGCAATCTTTCCCACTTCTCGAAACCTCACCTAACGGCGATGTTCATGCAGTATGGAATAATGGTATATATCATGCTGTGGGATATAATAAATCAACTGATGGTGGCGAAACGTGGGGAGAACCTACATTGATAAAAAAATATAATATTTTTGGAACTACAAAGCTACTTCCAAACGGATACAGACATACAGTAAAAGGCGTTGTGCGTGCTGAATCTTATCCTATCATTCGCTCCGACCATTCAAATTCTGAAAGAAGGGGGTGGATATATTTGGTCTGGACTGCCGACAGTATTCCGAATGTTTATTTCTCCCGTTCGACTGACGGAGGGGATACGTGGAGCGAGGCAACGATTGTAAACCAAGATTTGACAAATGACCAATTTTGGGCTTGGCTTGCTGTGGATCCGACAAGTGGCGATATTGGCGTAATGTATTTCGATAGCCGTCGTGACCCTGATAATATGCTTGTTGAATGCTGGGTGAGTTTATCGACAGATGGTGGCGAAACATGGACAGACCGTCCTGCCGGATCGACTATGCACGATTTGAGATTAAATCCATTTACGAAAAATTCATTCGCAGGAGATTACAGCGGAATGGACTTTTATGATGGCATCATGTATCCAACGTGGGTAGATATGCGGGCAGCAGTAGATGATTTAGATGATAGTGATGTTTTTACTGCAATTATTGATACGAAAGCACCGCTCCCTATTGAAGATTTTACAGCGACGATTATTCCTGAAAATCCATCAAAATTGGATTTTTCGTGGGTATGCCCTACTGAAAAAAGTTTCGGACAGAAATTGACAAATGAAGAGTATTACCTCATTATCAAGCGTAACGGCGAAAGAATAGATTCGTTAGCCGGAGGAACAAATTCTTATATAGACGAAGGATTAACTCCCTATCAAGAATACAAATATGAAATATATACGTCTTCATTAGATGGACGAGAAAGTTTGGTACGTGAAGTAACTGCATATCCGGGAGGTTCTGAACAGCCGGGAATGCCGACAATTATTTCTTATATTGCCGACGATATGCTAAACGTTAGTTTCACTTTGAAAACGCCGAATAAACGTAAGGACGGTACTACTGCACTTGTAAATTTAAAAGCATTAAATGTCTATCGTGATGGAATTTTTTACAAAAATATCAAGCTCGAACCACAGGATACTTCGATGATAATTAGATTTGAAGATAAGGTTGATAAACGTGGTTGGTACAAATATCATTTTGCGATTGCCGATGATTTCAACGGGACATCAAATATCAGTGATCTAACAGAATCATTCTTGCTATATACGGGTAAAAAAGTTCTTGCTGATGATAATGATTTCGTCGATAATTTTGATTCTGATTTGACTAAATATTATATAGTCGGTGCTTGGCAACAGGTTGGAAATTTTGCGAAATCTCCTGATTTTTCTCTATCTCCAACGAGTGGAGGCGAATATACAAAAAATCAAAATGATACCCTCCTATTTCTACCGATTGACATCAGTAAAGCCTGCGAAGTAGAGTTTTGGCATGCTGCGAACGTCCATAGTTCAGACAGAGCAAGGCTTCAATATTCCTATGATTATGCCGAAACGTGGGAAGAGTTAGGTGTCTGGAATCAGAAAAGTAATGAAAATTGGGCTGACCCGGAATTGAATGCCGCAGACTGGCAGAAAGAGAGATTTAGATTTAAAGAACAGGGTAAGGACAAAAGTTTAATTCTCAGATTTATTTTCAATTCAAATGCACTTAAAGAAAGTTCAGGCTGGTATATCGACGATGTATTAGTAACACGTGAACTTTTGAGTGTTAGTGATAATAGAAAATTGGACATATATCCTAACCCCGCAAAAAATATTCTCATTTTTCCGAATGCTATAATAAATAAAAATATTGATATTTATTCAGTAGTCGGCGAGTTGTTAATTAGCCAAAAAGCTGATGCTAATGAAATGCTTATTGATTTATCTGGTTTGCCAACAGGTACTTATATCATCCGTCACAATAATATTACCTCTAAATTTATTAAGCTCTAAGAAATAGAAATTAAGAAGAGACACATTATACCTATATATGATGTGTCTCTTTTTATTTTGAATGAAATCCTAGCCCTATAAAATAACCGCCTCGAAAGAAGCGGTTATTTTTGTACTTTTGAATATTAATCGGGTATATAAATTATTTCTCCGTTATCCATTTGGTAAGCGGTGCCAACCCGCTTGCCTTTATTACCGGAGGATTGCTCCTGCTCCGATGCTTTATACGTTTCTATTTTTTCACCTTTCTTAGTGATGATTTCCATGTTCTCTTTTCCGGGATTTTTAACCATTGTGAAATCCTCTTGGGAAAACATTTCGGTCATTTTATATCGTGCGACTAATGCAACCATTAATGCTACAGCAAAGACCATTGCAACGTCAAAAAGATTACTTACTGTTGCCATTGGGTCAAAGTCTTCTTCTGCTAAAAATCTTCTTGAACGTCTCATTACTCCGCCTTTTTATAATCTAAATCCATTACATTTTTTTGTTCATCATGGTCATGTCCTCCGCAGTTACATCCTCCTTTATCCGAAGGATTTAGTAATTCTGCGGCGAACTCAAGGTTACTCATATCTTGAGCGAACCAACGTCTTTTCACCTGCATAACAATAAAACCAACAGCCCCGATAAAAAGACCAATTACCGTAGTTGCAAAAGCTACTTGCATATTCGTTGCCATTGACGCAATATCCCCGGATGCCAATCCAACCAATGCCGGCCCCATCGGAATAAGCGTACCCATAAGACCCAAAATAGGTCCTAATTTTGCCAAAGACTGGCTTGATGAAATATCTTTTAATATGAATATTTCGTAATTGTTGAGTACTTTTTCTAAGTGTGCCTCTGTTCGTTCAGTATGATATAGTTTATCTAAATAGAGAGTAAAAGGTAATTTAGCACGTACCCCTATTTTTTTGAAAGAGTCTTCGACATTATCTTTATTCATGTTATCAAAAATTTCAGTAGCTTCTTTGTTGAATTTCAATTTTTGAATATACATAGCATAAAAAGTACCGATTAACATTAGAGCTCTAACGAAGAAGAGCAAAAGAAGAATTATCACCGGAATTAAAAGTCCGGTAGAGATCCAATACAATGATTTTGTGATTAATTCCATTATTTTCCTTTAATATTTTTAAGCATTTTTTTTGTTTTATAATTATATACGATAACTCCAGAACCCATACACACAATCAATAATGCAACCATAACCAATACTGGCATTGTCATATCAGGTAATTCTGGAGATTGAACAGGTAACTTCAAAATGAAGACTGAAATCACAATCGCTATTACCATCTGGATTACATGGAGATAGAATTTTGCTTCCAATAATAAATCATACTGCGGTATTAAGTATTTGATAAAATATCTTAAAATCAAAAGCAAGCCCGGCACTACCAATGATAGAATCCCGGCAACCCAGCGGAAATTATATCCGCTCAGGGATAGAAATACAAGACTCTCCATATAGTAGAAAGCTATAAATACGACTACACCGGGGAAGAAAATAAAATATTTCAGATACTTCATAATCCCATGATTTGTAGCATATTTATTATGAGATGTTACCAATAATAAACCAACAAGAGCCTCAAGAATCTGTACAATTACAAAATTAGTAATAATAGTTTGATTTGTTACTAATTCCTGCAAACTTGTATAGCTTTGTTCAATAGCATAGCTGTGCATAAGGTATATGTAAAAGAAAGATATACCAAGCCAAGTCCAAGTAGCCCATGCTTTATCAATGATATTCAACTGAATGAAGAATATAGCGATTGATGGTAAGAATAATAATACTATTAGTGATTCCATAAGCCTAACTATTTTTACGTTTAATTCTGATGAATACTATCATTCCAATTAAAATTATAATTGAAGCAATTAAAATCAAAACAAAATTCAAGCCAAATTTCGGAGACGATTTTTCATTTTGAATAGGCTCTTCATTTTCTTTTTTCAGAACTACATTATCTTTTGATTTTTCTGTTGATACTTCACGTACTTTTTTGATTTCTTGTTCGTATTGCTGTTTCAATTTAGGTTTCAGTTGTTCGGCAATAAAATCTTTTAATTTTTTATTATCACATACAAAACCACTGCAACCAGCCTCGTGATTTTTTACTAATTCAGCGTGTAAGTTTGCCATCTTTTCTAACTGTTCAGGTGTAGCTTCCCAGTAACCTTTTCTAACACTTTCCATCATTACAGCAGTCATTTCCTGTAAAGCATAAGGATTCTTATCTTCAAAGAACTCATGTAGATTCAAATTCAATTTATCTTCTACATATACATCGTAGTATTCGTCCCATAATCTATCTTCAATGATTTCCGGTTTCATAACATTCCAACCGAATGTATTTCTAAATGTTTCCGCAAAGTTTTCAGCAGAAGACGCTCCCCCTTTTGCAAATTCTTTGATATATCTCGGGTTCAAAAGTGTAGTTCTACTTTCTACCCAAATTGCTTCTTTCAAACCTTGTACACGCGGGTTATTAGTATTTCTGAAATCATTGAAATATCCTTCAGGTTCTTTGCCTGTTACTTCCGTTATGGCTAAGTTTATACCGCCCATAAATTCGTAAACGTGGTCGAGTGATAAAGCTCCCCACGTGTTACTTTGTCGTGGTTGAACAACAGCTTCTGTATTGAGTAGGGCAGCTTCGAAAATACCTTCGTTGTATTCGCCCCAGTCATCGCTTCCACCGTAAACAGCACCCATATTTTGAATATACTGTTTAGCTACTACTGATTTATCTTCCCAGCGATCACTAGATTCCACCATTCCCATAATATTAGCTCCATAGCTACCATTTACTCCACCGAATACACGTTTTGTAGATAGTTCACGAGCTTCCTTAGGCGAAAAACCTTTCTCAATTAATAATTTTTCAGCATCAAGTGCCCCTTTTGCTACAAAATTATCTTCTTCTTCTGTAGTAGCAGCAAGTTTCAATGCTTTATCAATCAAGAATAATCTTGATGCCGCAATATCCCGTAACTGGCCAGAAGTTTGCACTACTACATCAATCCTTGGTCGGCCTAATTCTGCTGTTGGAATTAGTCTAACATCTTGTACTCTTCCGAATGGATCCCAAACTGGTTCTGTACCTAATAGATACAAAATTTGACCAACAGTCGTTCCTTCTGATTGTATAAAACTGCTTGACCAAAGGGTAAAGCTAATTTTTTTCGGGTACTTTCCATGTTTCTTTTTATAGTTTTCAATTAAATCATCGCCCAACTTTTTCGCAACTTTCCATGATTCTGCCGTTGGTGTAGCTTCTGCATTGACTGCATATAGATTTCTTCCGGTTGGAACGGTTGTTGGATTGGTAATTGGGTCGCCACCTGAAGTAGGAGCAATATAACCACCATTGAGAGCATTTAAAACCGCCTTCATTTCGAAATCGGGACTTTGAGCTAATTCATTTCTTTTTTTAGTAATTGATTCTAATGAAGATTTTATTTTCATTATAGCTTGTGCAAATATCTCTTCTTTAGTTTCAAGTGTTTTCAATCGTTTTGAAATTTTTTGGGATAGTTCTTCAAAATCATTTTCTAAGAATGATTTCACAGCTACATTATCTTCTCCAAATAAACCAATCAAATATTCTTTGTTATCAGAATAGAATTCAATTTGTTTTCGGATAGGCTCAAAGAATGGTAATTTTTTGCTTCCAATTTCATCGTCAGTAACTTTTGATAAACTAAACATTTCCTCAGAAACCGCTTTTGAAATTAAGATACTATCTTGAACAGCTTTTTCCTTAGCTACCTCTTTTTCAAAATTTTCATCTTTGAGATAGCTAATTGCTAAATCATATATTTCTTCTTTCTGCATCAATTTGATGGCTTCAGTAAATTTCGGGTCATCAAAAACTTTTAATGCTTCTTTCATAGCAGGAATTTTGTCAGCCATCTTACGAATCATTACGCTTGATTTCGGACTAAGCATTTGAGTAGCTTTGTCAAATTCTTCTCTAGATTCAAATTTCGCAAAGTATTCTTTCTGCTTAGGTTTTGACATTAAAAGGATTACTAATTCTCGTAATCTTGCTGAATCTGATTGTTGTCCTTTTCGGGCAGCCATCATTTGCATCATTCCGCTTGGTTTAGATTTGGTTTTATTTTGCCATGCCTCTGCTCTTTCAAAATCGGTTTTACTTACCAACCTATTGAATACTGCTTCAGCATTTTGTGTTCTTAAAATTTCTTTGATATAGCTTTCCGAAGGGTGAGTATATCTGTTATTTAAAAACATACTATTCTCTAACTGCTTGCGATTTATTTTTCCTTTTTGAATATCAATTTCAGCAAGATTGCGAGCAAGCGGATCAACAAACATCATTAAAACAGTTTCATCTAATTTTTCATTACTATACGGCTCGCCCATAGTATATAAACCACCAGTAACTTTTTCGTGTTCTATTTCTTCGAGATAGTTACTTAACATCAGCATTTCATCTTCAGTATATGGCTCGTTCATATTACTATCTAAGCCAATATCTCTATGGAAACCTTTTTCAACAACTATTTTTTTTACCGACATAGCGTATTCAGTTTTCAAAGCTCCGTCAGTTGTTTCGTATTTGTGCAGTTTGTCATGTACTATCTTATTTTGGCTCATAGCTTGAGCTTCAATAAACGGCGGCGTTAAGTAAGTTTCAGTAACTGTATAACTTCTTCTTTTTGCAATCATAGCCTCGCCCACATTGCTGATTGTATATATGTAATTATGCGGAATGGTTCCAATTAACGGGTCAGTCCAGTCATAATTAGATAATGCAATTTGTTTACCAGGAGTAAACTCTAAACTACCATGAGTACCAAAATGGAAAATTGCATCAGCTTTAAATCCTTTTTGAATCCACATATATGGAGCAATGTAAGAGTGTGGTGGAGCAACCTTTGCTCCATGAACCAAAGCAAATTCATCTTCTCCAATTCCTGGTAGAGGTTGAGGAAGTAATACTACATTTCCAAATTGTACTCTGGCAACTGCCAAATAATCTTTGTTATCTTTATAAACAGCCATATACGACCCTGGTGCTTTTCCATATCTGCGGTTTACTTCCGCCATCATTGAATCTGGAATTGATTCGCTACACCACTTGTTATAGGTATCTGTTGGGATTAATTCAGGATTACCGGATTCTAAGTATGTATCAAAAGCTCCCTCTGCATACGGTCCTAAAACAGGCCCTTTTTGCATTACAATTTTATTAAATGTTTCAAAATCATCAGGCAAACCTGTTAAATCATATCCCTCTTTTTTCAAACGTAGTAGGGTATTATGCAATGACGGCATAACTTCCATATTTGCAGCGACTAAGGCATTTTTACCCGGCCCTTTGAAATAAACAAAAGCAACCTTTTTATCTTTATTTGCAATTTTAGGAAGGTTTAGGTAGTTCTCACAAATCTGACCAAATTTTGTTAATCTATCCGGGATTGCTCTGAAGAGTAAATAACCTTTTTCATCTTCATATTGTGCAAAAACAGCATAAGGCACTATACCCCCATCAAATTCTGGCATAGTTACACTTTGTCCTAATAGTCCACCGAACATTCCCTGTTTATCTTTTAACCAATCTTCATATTTTTGGTGTACCGCCAAAGGGCATAGCATAGGAACATTTAATTCTTTCAAATAGTCGATGATTTCATCTGAATTTCCAGTCATAAAAGACAATCTGCCGTGAGCCATATAAATAATCAAATCAGGTTTAATTTCTTTCAATAAATCCAATCTTTTTGAAAAGCCGGCAATAGGATAAACATTCATATTACGGGATTCTAATTCATCAATCAAGCTATTTAGATGTTCACGATTTGCGTTAAACGGGCCAGGGACAGACGTGAATAGAATAACTTTCGCAGCTTCGTCTTTGAATTTATTCTTGTCTTTTAAAAACTTTTCGTATTCTGTAACAGACTCAAAGACATCATCTTCCGCTTTATGAAAGAGTACATCTGACGGTATTTCTGACGGTTCAGCATAATCAGACGTGAACAGCACTTTCTTATCGATTTCCTTTCTTATGTAATTCATAAGATTTTTATAGTTCTTCTTCCCACCGTTACTAATATATCCGGAAACGTTATCTAACTGTTTTCCAATCAGCGTATTGAAATCAATATTGGGGTTTGTCGATGCCTGAGTATAGACATCTACTCCAGATTCAATTGCAGCTTTAATCTGCTCAATTCCCTCTGGAGATAGTTTTATTCCCATTCCAAACATGATAATAATGTCATAGGAATCTAAATCTTTTGGTAATTCATCCGGTTCGATTTGTGATATTCTTATGAAAGAATTATCACTAGATTTTGCGATTTTTGTATATAGATATTCCGGATAATTAATAAGCCCAACTTTCGTTGGTGCCATCATCTTATTATACAAGAAAATAATTGCCACAATAGCAATTATTGAAAATATCGCAATCCATAAAAATTTTTTCTTCATTTTAATCTAATTCTATTATTAAACAAAAACCCGCAATACCTTTCGTGTAATTACGGGCTATTCAAGAAGTTAATTCTCTGTTATTCTAAAGTTGTTGAGCCATCAGGCTGGTACATATAGTCTAATGTGAGATGACCAGATTTGTCTTGTTCATCTAAGAAGTTTTTCATAAATACCTTTGCGTATTTACCCTTAGCAGTTTTAACATAAACTATTCTTTGGTCAATGGTCCACGTAAACGTCTCGTGATCAAGAAGTGCCCAATCTATAAATTCATCATTTACTGAGACTGCAGCTTCACCAACTTCACCTTGTTGCATACCTGACAAATCATAATAGATTTTATAACCGCCTTTATCCACAACATAGCCATCTGCTGGAGCTGTATTTTCAGTTGTCCAGTCTTTTGAAGCAGCAACTTTTGCACCACCGTTAGCATCACCAGATTCACCGCTATTAATTCTTACATTATTTCTATGAAATGCTATATCCCAATCTGTTCTTGCTTTCCATGCAGCATCATCACCGTCAGCAGGATTTGCTGAACCTGTTCCTATAATTTTATCTTCTTCAAATGAGAAGTAATACCATAATCCGTAATCAGAAACATCTAATGAAAGTGTTTTGGTTTCTAATTTAGTTGTGTCCGTATTAACTGGATCAGTCTTATCATCAGAACATGATACAAAAGCTAACGCTACAACTGCAATTAATGCCCAGCTAAATAATTTTTTATACATCTTATACCTCATTATAAATAATAAATAAACAAATAATTTTCATGTTAGAATACTAACTCAATCGAACCATAGAACCTGCGTCCGGGATCGATTGAAGCATAGTATTTAGTATCTTGGTAGTTGAATAAATTTTTCAAACCAAGTGTAACATTCAATCCAAGATACTTCGAGATTTGAAATTTTTGAACATAATTGATTTTCCACATAGTGTATGGGTCACTTTTTTTATCATATAGTACTTGAATTTCTTCTCCAGTTTCCTCGTTTTTTTCTGTCTCATAGTACTGGTAAATTCTTCCTGAATTTGCCAACCCTGATAGCGTTATACTCGACGGAAATTTTCCTCGTAATGACGCTGTCAAGCTGAAAGTACCCGTATGACGACTATTACCATACATTTCCAAATTTGTGGATTTATCTGTTGCATCTGAATATGAATACCCTATCCGAGTTCTAAAATAATTTAAGAAAGAATATGAAACATACGTTTCAACTCCCATTAACAATGCTTGACTAATATTTTCATGATAAAATTCAAAACGGTCTTTTTCGATATTCATTCTTTGAATCATTTCAATCTTATCTTGTATTGAGTTTCTATACCCTGTGATTGTAAAATCAAAATCGTTACTTATCCATTCTCCGGAAACCGAAGTGTAGAATGCAGATTCAGGTTTCAAATCAGGATTACCGATAATCCAAAACATTCCCTGATGATCAAAATTATAATATAATTCTTTTAGTGTCGGTGCTTTATATCCAGTTGCAATATTCGCACGTAATTTAAAATTACATGGAGAGAACATGATAGCAATTTTTGGAGTATAGTGGTGCCCGTATTCAGAATGATAGTTATAACGCATTCCACCGACAATTTCTAAGTTTTCCAATAGCTGCCAATCCGCTTGAGCAAAAGCATTATACTCCTGTGCATCTTTATTTTTTTCAGAACTTTCAGTTTTTCCGAAAAGATTTAAGGAGTAAATATCCTCCATGTTTACTTCGCCACCTACAACCATTTCTAATTTATCAATATTGCCTATGGTTTCAGTTGCTGAAATTGTGTTGTATGCGTATTCAGCTTTTACTTCGGTATCGTTATCCATCTTCTCGAAAACAGTATAATTTGTATATTTATCCATATTTGCTTTTAATTGTAGGATATTATTTTTGCTGTGTTTGAAGACGGTTGAAAAACTTCCTGATGTATTTATTTCTCTTTTATGTGTTGAATTTAGACTGGCATCAGGATTTCTAACTTCATGACCATACCCCTTGCCTTTCAAAGAAAATGAGAGGTTATCATTTGCTTTATAATTTACTCCCAAATTAGCCGATAAATCATAATACGGATTTACCGTTGCTGTTTGAGGAGTTTCTGGTGTCATATCAAAGCCTTCGCTGGCATTAAAAAATGCTCCTGCATCTATTCCAAATTTCCCTTTTTTGAGACCGATATTTAGGGAATTTCTTGTGGTTTTATCTGCTGTTGAATAAGCTGAAGATGCTCTTCCTTGGAATTCTTTTTCGTTTTCTTTTGTGATAATATTGATAATTGCACCAATGGCATTTGAACCATATAGCACAGAAGATGCACCGTTAATAATTTCTATATGTTCAATATTATTAACGTCAATTCGGTTGAAATTCACATTTCCGCGTGTTTCACCAACTAATCTTTCACCATTCACCATTACCAAGATATACTTATTATCCAAGCCCTGAATTTGTAGGTTATCACCATGAGCATCGGGAGAAAACTGAACGCCGGGCATTGAATATTCTAAGGCTTCCAAAGCATTCTCGGCACCAGCTTCCTCTAATTCAAAAGATGAAACCACTTTGGTCAAGACAGGGGTGTTCTCGACAGTTTTATGAGTACGAGTACCTGTTACCAAGACAGTTTCACTTCTATGGGTCTTACCGACGAGTTCTAATGTCTGTTTTTCTTTCAAGATAATTGTATCTTGATATGCTTTACAGCTGACATGGAAAATGGATAAGCTAACTTCTTTACCAACGGGCAAATCCAACTCGACGTTTCCATCTTTATCAGCAGTTAATCTTCCTTTTGATTTTGCATTCCCTATTTCTTGCCAAAAAACATTTGCATAACTAACCTCCTCCCCCGTTTTAGTATTTCTCAAAGAGATTTTCGGGTTTGCAGCTTCCGCTGTAACAACAAAGGACAATATTGCTAATGCAATAATTATTATTTTTTCTTTCATCTAACCTAACTTCTTCTGTAAAATTAATTGATAACTAAACTAATAAATTAACAACTCTCAGTTTATTAATTCTAATATAGGCAAGTACAAAATTACTCATAACTAAATAATCCTGCAATACCATATATCAGCGATATTGGTATATACACATACCCCCTATCAACGATTAGCTATAATAATTCATTTAGAATCTAAAGAAATTTTATTCGTGAATATGTTTTATTACACAAATACGAAACTGCATGTTTGGTAGAGATTGCAATTTATAACCAAGCAAAATAATAACTCATCTTTTTTACCTCCTATGTATAATTTAAAAAAATATAAATTCCACAACTGTGACCGCCCCTTCGACTACGCTCAGGGGACTTAGTTTGTTCTTCGCAAGTAGGCTGAGCGGCAGTCGAAGCCGGAGGCCACAAGAAAAAGCTACCGCCCCTTCGACTCCGCTCAGGGGGCTTGTTTTTTTCCGCCAGTACCCTTCGACTCCGCTCAGGGGGCTTGTGTTAATATCCCGCAACGGCGGTTTTTTGAACGCAGTACGGAGTATCAATCTAAAAATCCCGCAAGGCGGGCTGAGCGGAGCCCACCCTTGTGGGGAAGGGGCAGGAGTTTTAAGATGTTTGTTATTTATTCCTATTTATTAATCGAATTTTCGTATTTTTGTATTTTGATAATTTGGATAGTAATATGGAAACTCTTTGGTCCCCATGGCGGTCGAAATATATAGCTGGTTTTAAACATAAAAAATCAGAAGACAAATCTGATTGTTTCATCTGCGATGCGGTAGGGGATTTGGAGCATGATGAAGAATGCCTCATAGCTGCACGTTACGAAAAAGTAATCGTAATGATGAATCGCTATCCATATAACAATGGGCATGTTCTCGTTACTCCGAAAAGGCATATCGGCAACTTCTTGGAGCTTACTACCGAAGAACTCTCGGAAATCAATATAGTAAACCAAAAGTGTGTCGAGGCTCTGACGAAGATGTATAATCCAAATGGTTTCAATATCGGTGCGAACCTTGGAGAGGCTGCCGGAGCAGGCTTACCGGGGCATATTCATTTTCACGTTATGCCACGTTGGAACGGAGACACAAGTTTCGTTTCAACTGTTGGAGACATAAAAGTAATCTCTTTTGGTATGGAAGAAACCTATCAACAAATGCGTGAGGAGCTAAAGAAAATTGGCTGAAAAACAACACATAGCACCGCGTAAGTCATTGGGACAAAATTTTTTAATTGATAATAATATAATCAACAAGACTGTCGATTCTCTGCTTTTAGAACAGGGGGATACCGTTTTTGAAATTGGCCCTGGCGAAGGAGCATTGACGGAAATACTATTTCAAAAAGCAGGTAAGCTATTGGCTATTGAATTAGACGAAAGAGCCTGTAATCTGTTAATGGAAAAATTTGCAGACAAAGAAAATTTTAATCTTGTTCATAAAGATTTTCTAAAATTTAACTTCTCGGAAACAATTGAAAAATATAATATAGACCTATCCCAAAAACGGATTTCACTTCTTGGGAATATTCCATATTATATTTCGGGACGGATATTTTTCAAGTTATTCGAAAATGCAAAATATTTAGAACGTGCTGTGATTACGGTTCAGAAAGAAGTTGCACAGAGAATTTGTTCCCCGGCCGATACGAAAGAATACGGGATCTTATCTGTTTTAGGACAGGTGGTAGGCACCCCGAAATTAGCTTTTGATGTTTCGCCAAACTGCTTCTTTCCGAAACCCAAGGTTATGTCATCGGTTGTTACTATTGATTTTTATGATGAGAATCCAATCGGTGATAAGTTCCCGGAATTTGCAAATCTCGTTAAAACAGCATTCAACCAACGCCGTAAAAAAGTATCAAATTCAATTAAACCAATTTTGAAAAAAAAGGGAATAGAATTAGGTACACTCCCCGAAAAATTTATAGAAATGATGGAAAAACGTGCAGAGCATCTGACGAAGGAAGATTACATTTATATGTTTGATGTGATAAAATAGGATTCTCTATTATGTAACATTCAAAATCTATAACCGTACTATAATGTATGATTTTCACGATTAATATTGGATTTTAGGAGTTGTAGCTGTGAAAAATATAATACTTATTTTGAGCATTATTATAGCATTTAGTTTGAGTACAGAGGCACAGACTAAATCTGATTTCTGCAAGCGGTGGGATTTCGTGGGCTATGTTTATGCCGATATAACCTTTACGCCGAGCGTTCTATCCAATGATTATATCTACCTCAACTCTGAAGGCAAATTCAGCCGTATGTACAAGGGTTCATACCAAACGGGCAAATGGAGCTGGGTATCATCAACCAAGCAACTAAAGCTGTATAAATCTAATATGGAAGAATCAATCATTTTCAAAGTCGATAAAATAACAAAAAATGATTTAATAATTACATTCAAAGAAGTCGACGATAGTGTCAGTATCAAGTATAAACATTTAGAATAAATATTTTTTGGTAGAACCAAAAAAAATACCCATTTTTGCATTTTGCATCTAAGTAATTGAGCGAGAATGGATAGTATAAAAGATTTATTCAAGAACTCAAAATTATGGACAGCTCTTGCAGTTGTTATCATGTTTTTTACCGTATTGAAGGGGATTCGTCTTCCGAATATGTGGTCGTTTTCGCATTACCTTTTCAACTATGACTATGGTTTTGTAAAACGTGGTTTTATCGGAGAAATTATTAGCTCAATCGGTATTCCATTTCTCCAAACGTATGAGTTTTTCTGTGTCTTCAGTTTTGCAATCCTATTTGCCAATCTTGCACTTTTATTCCTGATTATCAAAGACTTAATCAATGATAAAAATTTAATCGCAATAGGTATTTCCCTGATTTTTGCATCTTCACTTGCTATTGTATTTTTGTCTCACAGCGTAGGCTATTTTGATGAAATTGGACTGCTTCTTACTCTAATAATAATTCGCGTAAAAAAATATAATCTGAAATTGATATTTGCCTCTATTTCACTATTCCTTATGGTTTTGATTCATGAAGCTCAGATTGTAATTTTCTTTCCCGTAATATTTATGTCTCTACTTTTGAATTTGGAATCCTCCCGTAATAAAATTCAGCTTGTAGGATTATTCGCAATTTCGGTTTTGACAATGGGGATACTGTTATATGTAAATAGTGCGGTTCTTTCACAGGAATTTTCAAATGCAATGAATTTGAAAATGCAGAATATGACTCCGCAGGATATTCGTGATGATGCCTTTTGGGTTCTTCATAGGAATGCTGAGGATAATTTGAAACTGATGTCAGAGCATTGGCACAGGAGTCGAAGAGTTATGTTGTTTTTATCAATGATGTCAGTAACGAGTATATTTTGGGGTTTCTTCAATTATCAGACCTACCAAAGAATAAAAATCGCGAAGAAAAACAGATTGATAATTCTGCTATCTATTCTTGCGGGACTTTCGCCATTAGTGCTGAATATTTTCGGGTGGGATTGGAATCGCTGGACAACTCTGACTATAACCACAAGTTTTCTTATCTACTACTTGGTGACAAAAAAATATCCGCAAAAAGAAAATGTTAATATTTCAAATAAAATGATATTCGTGGTGATTTTTTTGTTTTTCCTAAGCAGTATATCAGGGATAAAATTATTTGACCGATTTGAAATTCAACTCTTTCCTTTTATTGAACATATAGAATTTTTCTTTGATTTATTATAAAGTATAAATGGAATCTACCAACAAGATAGACCCCATTCAAATCATTAAATATCAATTTATTAGTCAACGTGCATTTCAACTAATTTCGCTGTTACGCCGGACATTTTGTCTAACAATGCGGCTAACTCTTTGTGTTTGTCGGCATCGCCAACTAATTCAATGAATATGTTACCAACTTCTGAACAGTTTTCTAAAGTGTCTGCGTGTAAGCCAAGGCGGGTTTTGATTAAACACCCCCACTCTGTAAGAACTTGCTGTACTTTCACAGAATCATTTTTTCTCTTGTTAATTAAGATTAGCAAAAAATTTTGAGTCATAGAGACCTCCTAATAATAAATTAGTACACCCATTTAATTATAAATATAAAAACAGTCTTAACAAAGCCAAAGACAAAGGTTGCCAATCAGCAACCACATTATCTTAAATGATTAACTCGCAGACATATTCTATGGTTCCAAAGCTCAGGCTTACTTACCGAGAATTTCCATTCTTGATTTAGTTAATTGTACGACGTGTCTTTTCTCTTCTTCTATAATATCTTCGACTTTAGATTTGTCCGCATCAGGAACGATTTCTTTCATTTCACGGAAGTATGCAATAGTATCAATTTCTTTTTGAATTGCAAATTGGAAAGCGTCTTCGATAGTTTCTACTTTCTCTACGGCACCATCAAAATTATTAAAATTGAATACTAAGTTTTCAGCATAAGCTTTCAAGTATGAATAATAATCTTCTGCATAAGAACTATCAGGAACGTAAGTTTCAAAACCTGATAGTAATTTTTTGAAAGTAATTTTATGATTAACTTCTTCAGCAGCCAACCCTTTGAAAAGTTTGACAACTTGTTCATTTTTTAACTTTGCTGCCATTTTGTTGTAGAAAACTTCTCCGTTCTCTTCAATTCGGATTGCGAATTGATAAATTTCACTTACATTATAATCAGCCATTTTTAAACCCTAAATATATTAATAAAATGATGTCAATGCTGTTACGTGATGTATTCTTCATAGAATCATACCCACAACATTATCAAAAATACACATTTGTAGATTAATATGCAAATATTTGCTAAAAAAGATGGAATTCACCAACAAGGTGAACTCCATCTACTCTAATTGAATTACTATATTAAGTTAGAATTTACTTTGCAGGCACGGACTTTCTTCCGATACAATAGTATTCAAAACCGTATTCTTCCATGTCTTTAATATTATAGATATTACGACCGTCGAACACTAATTTACGGTTTAATTTTTCGCTCATTTGTTTCCAATCCGGATTTCTAAAATGAGTCCATTCTGTAACTAAAACCATACAGTCCGCATTATCTAAACATTCTTCGGGAGTACCCATATAATCTATTCTATCACCGAATACCATTTTTGTATTTTCGACTGCTTCAGGGTCGTATGCTTTCACTTTCGCCCCGGATTCCAAAAGTTTCTCGATTAATACAAACGCTGGAGATTCACGAGTATCATCAGTATTTGGCTTGAACGCTAAGCCCCAAAGAGCAATAGTTTTACCTGATAAATCACCACCAAAAGCATTTTTAATTTTGTTGAAAAAGAAAACTGGTTGTTCGTCATTAATACGTTTTGCTGCTTCTACGAGTTGCAATGGTGTTCCTGCTTCTGAAGATGAATAAGCGATTGCTTTTACGTCTTTAGGGAAACATGAACCGCCATAACCGACTCCTGCAAACAAAAATCTTTTTCCAATACGGGTATCAGAACCGATACCTACACGAATTTTGTCAATATCTGCCCCTGCTGTTTCACAGTAGCGAGCTAATTCATTCATGTAGCTGATTTTCACCGAAAGAAATGCGTTTGCAGCATATTTAGTGATTTCCGCTGATTTTTCATCCATGAAGATGATAGGGTTGCCACTAAGCAAGAAAGGCTTGTATAGCTTACGCATAAAGTCTTCTACACGCTTTGAGCTTGTTCCTACAACTACTCTTTCTGGCTTCATTGCGTCATCAACTGCGAACCCTTCTCTTAGAAATTCAGGATTTGAACATACTTCTACTTTGTGCCCCTCTCCTAAAATTTCAGTAAATATTCCTAATACATGTTCGGAAGTACCCACAGGAACAGTTGATTTATCAACGACAATTTTTTCTTCGGTAATATTATTTTTTTTCATTATGTTTGCGATGTCACGGGAGCAGTCCATTACATAATCTAAATCGGCTGAGCCGTCCTCCATTGGAGGAGTCGGAAGACAAAGAAAAATAATTTCACTGTCGATTACAGTTTTTTCCAAATCATCTGTAAAAAATAATTTATTTGCTTCGATTCCCTGCTTCATCAATACATCTAATCCAGGTTCAAAAATCGGGCAGATACCTTTACGCATTTTATCTAATTTGGCTTGGTCCACATCTACGCACCATACTGTATTTCCCATCGCTGCGAATGTTGTTCCTGATACCAACCCAACATATCCTGTTCCGATAATTCCAATTTTATTTGACATTTAACACCTACGTATTTTAGTGTAAAAATAAAAACTTCAAAGTTAACACATCAAAATTAGAAAAAATTTTTGAAAAAACAATAATAGTGAAAAATAATTTTTTGAAAACAATGATAAAGAGAGGGTTTCGGATCATCTAAAAAATTTGCATAATGTCGTTAGTCTTCTTTAATAAATAACCGATATGTAATTATTTTTTCTTATATTCGCACATTGTTTATTTGTGCTTTTGGGGTTACTATGACAATTAATTTATATTTGAAGCGGTGTATAATTTTCAGTTTGATTTTCTTTCTTTCTGCTCCTATTTTCATTTATTCCGCAGAGAGAGATGGATTTTTCGCACGCAGAAAAGTGAAGAAAGCGGAGGCTATGGAGAACGGAGACTTTTGGATATCACCTTTGATTGTACCACTTTATACTCCTGAGCTTGGTTTTTATGTGGCAGGTATTGCCCAGATGTCATTCAAAACCGATAAATCGGATTCACTTATACAACGCTCTACTCTTCCTGTTTCCGGTGGTTATGGAGTACGTGGTAACCTTGATATACTTGCCCGTTTGAATAGCTACTGGAATGAAGATAAAATGCGAATAGAAGCCATATTCCGCACGAAAAATATGACTGACCATTATTGGGGCGTAGGCTATGATGATGGTTTTGACATTGCCAAATCCGAATCCACGACTGAATACCAAAGGCTTTGGGTTTGGTTTAATCCGCAAGTTAAATTCAGAGTAATGGATAATCTCTACGTCGGAGCAAATATCGACATCAGCTATACTGATGTAAGCAAGCAAAACAAGCGAATGCTCAATGATGCGGATTATTTAGCAACACGAGATTTAAAATTTAATACTGGTATCGGTGCAATAATTGAATATGATTCTCGTGATATTCCTGTCAATGCTTACGATGGTATGTACCTTAGTGCAAAAACTACTTACTTCTCACAGACTATTGGCGGAGATAGTGATTACGGAGTTTTCATAGTAGATTATAGACAATACAAAAAAATTGTCGGCGAAACAGGAGTTTTAGCATGGAGCATAAGAAGTGAAAACGCCACGGGAGATGTGCCTTGGTCGGAGTTACCTAAATTGGGAACTCCTTTTGATTTGAGAGGGTATTTTTGGGGACGCTATCGGGAAAATTCAATGTTCATGGGATTAGCAGAATTTAGGCAAATGATTCCTTGGAAAGGTAAGCCTTCCAAAATCGGATACGTACTATGGGCCGGAGCTGGAACGATCGGTAAAAGTATTGACCGCTATGACTGCTTTCTTCCGAATTACGGTTTGGGAATGCGTTTCGAAGTGCAACCACGTATGAATGTCAGAATTGATTGCGGTTTTGGAAAGGAAAGCATGGGCGTTTATTTCAATATATTAGAAGCATTTTAGTTGCAAGAAGAATGAACAAAATATTTATAAATCCATCGAGTAAACCACTAATACTAATGGTTTTACTTTTCATAGCAAAGGGGCTTTTGGCAGATTCGCCACGATTATATTTGATTGAAAATTTTACAAGTACATATAGCGATAAATCCGCCGAAGCAAATGCTTTGTTAGTACCCTACCTTCAAAAAAATGCAGACTTGTTTATTCCTGTTTTTTATCATACAGAGTATGCTAACGGACAAGATCCACTATACCAACTATTTCCCGAAATATCAAAGGTTCGGGGAAAATATTATCAGACATTAACAGACTTTAAAGAAATTCCGAAAGTATATATCAACGGTACGGAAAATAATGGAAACTCCCTCAATGTAAGAAGATTAGAAGAACGTTATCGTGATATAAAACAGGAAATGTCCCCGATTGATTTTAGTTTTGAGATGTCCATGGATGATAGCATTTATACAATGAAAGTGAATGTGAAATCATCAAAAAATCTCGGCAAGAAAAAAATACATTTTTATCTGATGGACTATTATTATTCGAGATATGAATTGCCTGCAAACTCTATCCCAAATGGCGAACTCCACTTGTACCAAATTCCACGAAAAGCATTTACGGGAACTGCCGGACAAGATATTAATTTAAAAAAAGCTCAAGATACCACACTTACTTTTGAACATAAAATTGACTATACATATAAAAATGGGAATAGCTACCTCATAGCTTTTATACAAGATGAAGAAACAGGGGAAGTAATACAAGCAGGAACAAATTTCAATATTTATCCATGCGAAATTAAAACTGACCAGCCCATATATAACTTAGTAAGCAAAGGACGGACAGACAAGTTTGAAATAACTTTCACCAACCCGACCGGATATGACATAGAATATGATTTAACAGCAATGGCCGAAGATCCAAACTGGGAAACCGAATTTGAAAAACAGAGTATATATTTATATGCCGGGGATTCCGAAACAGTCAATCTGACTATCAAAGCTAATGATGACTGCACATATTCTCCGATAACAATTTCGGCTTATCCAAGGATGTATTACATGAAGTATTATTTCGGTGTGAAGGCGAAATCGAGTATAAAATTTCATTATCTGACAAAAGAAACCGATATGCTCACACTCACTTTCGGGGATATCGCATTGAATAAAATCAATCGGATTCAATCTGAAATAAACGGTTACCAATCCCGTTGGGCAGCGATGGATTACGAGGTATATGAAGAAGGTTTCTCCGATAAAGAATTTGATTTCCTTTATTTGGCTCTACCATCTTCTTATAGTGATTTGTGGGGTACAAATAGCACTCTTGAGGTATTGGCAAACGAGTATATCCAAGATGAAAAAAATGTTCTGCTTACTATACCGGAGGGATTATATAGACACCGATTCGGCGAGGGAGAAACTGCACCAACGGAGTCGCTAAAATTCCTATATACACAGCTTTTGAAGATTGAATATTCCCATACCTATGAATCATTTGCAGAAACAGGTGAAGGATTAGACGACTTTGAAATAAAAGAGAATGCTACAATCGGGTACTCTGCTAATCCTTACGGAAAAAGTATTCCATTTACTCAGATAAATACTGATAAGAATCTTTATTTTGAAAATTTAGAGACTATCGAAATCAATGATGAATCAACAGAAAAACTGGTCATATACTGCGATAATCCCAAGGATACCGAAGGTCTAACCGCAGGCATTTACAGCGAATATCGTGGGGGGAAGTGCGTATATCTGACCTACGGATTAGAGAGTGCTGCAAATACTGATTCAGCTCGTGTACAGCTCGAAGGAATATTGGCGAAAATGGGATATGCAAAGAAAGAAAGTCTATTTGAGATAAGTAATTCCGAACTTATATTTTTCACATATATTGACAGCATTGAAACTCAGACTTTCCACATAAAAAACAAGGGAAATCATCCTTTCCTACTATCAGAAATGAAATTGGAAGGGGCTGGTGCGGAGGCTTTTGATTATACCCCAAAACTCTCAAATAAGACTATAAACGGCGGAGAAGACATTGATATTACTATCACTTTCTATCCTTATGCCGAGATGTACTATGAGGCAACTATCACATTTGTAACCGATTCCGATACAAAACCGATAAAGAAAGTTTATATCTATGGTTACGGTGAGAAGGTTTCTGTAGTTGATGAAATTGAAAATGAAATGGAACTCGTTCCCAACCCTGTACATACATCTGCTACTCTCCGATTTGTTATTTCTAAAGCTGCCTTCTTAGATATAGATTTGATTGATTATTCAGGTCGAAAAGTAATGGATATTTTCAAAGGATATACCCCTGTTGGCGAAAATGAAATCTCGATCGATGCAGAGAACTTACCAGCGGGAAAATATTTCATTCGTTTTTATGATAATAAAAAATCAATGTCTAAGGCTTTGGTCATTGAATAAAAAATGCCCAACAAAAAACAGTCGGGCATTTGTATTAACTTTTATCAAAAAAACTATTTTTTACCTTTTTTTTGTCCATCTGTAGGAGCAGGTTTTGTTTCCTCTCTAACACGTCCGGAACCATAGATTTGAATTTTCCTGATTTCAGGGTGATCCAAAGTAAAAATCAAAATATTAGGATGGAAGTTGCCTGGTTTTCTCGGAGTATATTTTGCTTCGATTGCAACAGACTCTCCCGGTTTAATTACCGTCCCTTTTTTGATACCGTTTACGATTAAATCATTTGGTCTGATTCTCAAAGAATCAACCACAATATCAGTATCAGAAGTATTATTCAATACTACTTTTGATACTGATTCTTCGTCAATTTTTGCGTTATAGAAAGAAATACGTGAAGGAGTCAATTTGAATCCCGTTTTCACATTAGCTTTTAAGAAAAGCAAATATTTTTCTTTGTTAGGGTCATCAGTGAAGATTTGCACACTCTTAGTTACTTTGCCTGGACGTTCTTTCAAATTCAGTTTCAATTCTAATTTCGCTGAATCTCCCGGAGCAAGCATATCTTTATCAAGTTTTTGTTTTGTACAACCACAGCCCGGTTTTACTTTCGTAATTTTAAGAGGCTCTTTACCAACGTTATACAATGTTACAGTACATTTTAATGGGTTTTCAGCATACTTTACATCTCCCCAGTTAAATGTATTACCGCAATCGAATTTAAGCATATCCGGTGCTTTCTGAGCTTTGTTAACTCCTGTTTCTTTTTTCGCTGGTACTTTTGATTTTTGGGCTGTTGCAAAGCCCGCAGAAAACAATAACACCATAGCGAATATTAATCCAACCTTTTTCATAATGATTAAAATCCTAAAAAATGTTAAAAAATACAATTCAAAAATAACAAAAATCCATTTATATAGTACGTTTTGTACTAAAAAAGGTTCATATTCTACTATCTTATTTATAAAAGCCACCCCATAATTGCATCAATTATCAATATTGATGCTGCCGATAATGTATAAGCCTGAACAGTCGCACGACCTACACCTTCGGCACCACCGGTAGTTTTAAAACCGATATGGATACCAATCAATACTGTTACAATGCCGAAGATAGTTGATTTAGCAATCCCCGTAATAATTTCAGAACTCACGAAGTAGGTAATTATAGAATCAAAAAATATGGCGGCAGAAAAATCAAACTTATAATGTATGAGTACAAACGCACCGAGTACCGCAACGATATTTGAAAAAATTGCAAGTACAGGCATCATAGTAAGTGCTGCAAAAATTCTTGGCATACCCAAGAAGCGAGCTTTATCAATGGCCATCATTTCGAGTGCGTCTATTTGTTCGGTTACATTCATCGAACCGAGCTGGGCAGTCATTGATGCACCAACACGACCTGCGATAACCAAAGCAGTCAGAACAGGAGTAAGTTCCGTAAATACAGCATTTGCTATCGAAGCTCCGATGAACGGTTGAGCAATGGCCATCAAATTAAATTTATCAAATAATGCCGTTGCTTCAAGTCCTGCGATAGCACCGGTAAATATACCGATAAGTAGAACTAAGGGCAATGAATCTGAGCCAATAATTGCCATCTGTTCGATTACCTGCTTTCTATCCTTGAATACCCTTGGAAAATAACTAATAGTTCTAAGAAACAAATAGATTATTTCTAATGCTTCACGTATGAAGTTCGTTACCCTATTGCCTATAAAAGTTACAATCCACATTTTATTCTTCGTCTTCGTTAAAATCTTTTTGGTGATTAATATTGAGTTTTTCGGTCAATACACGTTCCAAATTCTCTTGAGGAATATCAAATGTCAACTCTCCACTGTACGCAATAGATATTGCTTTTGTTTCTTCCGATACAATTAAGATTACTGCATCAATCTGTTCAGACAGACCAAGAGCAGCTCTATGACGTGTACCAAGAATTTTGCTACCATACCTTTTTTGATTTGAAAGGGGGAGGATACACTTTGCAGCCGTTATCATTTGATTATCAATAATGACAGCACCATCGTGAAGAGGTGATTTTGTATTGAAAATGGATAATATCAATTCCTTAGAAATTTCTGATTTGAGTGGAACTCCTGTATCAACAGTCATCTGCACGTTTTGATTCTGCGAGAATACTAACAATGCCCCGGTATGCGAATCGGACATTTGCTTGACAGCATCAATAATTTCATCTAATTTCTCAGATAATTCCTGCTTGACAAATCTGTCGAAAAAGGAACTCCGCAGGGCAATGGTAAGCATCTTACGAATTTCCGGGTGAAACAGAACGATAAATGCCACAAGCCAAACATCGCCAATCATACTCAAAATCCAGCTTGTAACCTTCATCTGAATCGTTTCGGCAACGAATTTCAAGGCAATCACGACAATCATACCAATTAGAATATTGAGAGCGATTGTATTCTTTAATGCCCTATACAGAAAAACAAAAAAACCTGTAACGATAGCAATATCGAATAAATCGATCATTCCAAAACTAAGCAGACCTGAATCAAAAATGTCCAAAATTCTTTCCGATAATATTAATACATTTTTTTAGGAGACAATATATTAATTGCCTCATACAGCAGAAAATTATATCTGCCCACTAAACTATGCAACTGCATAGTATCAATTCCTATGCCATGACTTATATGTCTATTTACGAATACCTAATCCAATAATTTTACATTATCAAAGGCTTCTTTCTCTTTGATTTCTGCATATTCATTTTGGATTTTTTCGATGGCATCGACTATTCCAGCCCAAGAGTGTTTCTCTTTATACTGGTTTATTCCCTCCAAATATCCTTCTTTAAGATTTTCATTGAAATACTTTTCGATGGCTTCTTTTAGTACTTCGGGGTCAGATTTCTCAATAACCATACCTGAGTTGTACGGCTCAATCATCTGAGGTAGCGAACCAACACGTGTAGCGATAACAGGCAAATCGAAATTATATGAAATTCCGACAATTCCGCTCTGAGTTCCCGAACGATACGGAAGTACGCAAACATCGGACGCACCGAAGAAAAAGGCAACTTCTTCATCTGAAATATATCGGTTGAAAATCCCCACCTGATTATTCAAATCTAAGCGAACAATCATCTTAGCGTATTTATCAAAATCTCCGTAACACTCTCCGGCAATGATTAAATAATAATCCTCTCCAAGCAGTTTAAGTGCCTTGATTAATCGGTCTAACCCCTTGTAATCTCGTATAAACCCAAAGAATAAAATCACCTTTTTATCATGCGGAATATCAAGTGTTTCACGTCCATCAACCTTTGTTGCTTTTTCTCCGAAGTGATTATAAATAGGATGCTCGCAATATTCATATTTTGCATCTGGTTTTAGCAATAACAAATCATCACGAACGGTATCAGACATAACGATAAATGAATCGTATTGGTTCAAAAAATAATTGGTCAGCTTCTTATCGAAAAATCGTTTTTCATGCGGAATTACATTATCAAGAATTGCAATATTGCAAATATCCTCCTTCTTCGTAAATTTCGCTACGGTCCCTAATGATGGAGCAAAGAAAGGCATCCAATATTTTGTAATCATAACATCGGGTTCGGATTTGATAATTTTTTTTGCGGAAGTAATATAATTTGCAGGATTTACAGAATCGAGAATAGCATAAGATTCTATTTCATCTACCTTGTCGCCCTCCTGAACATACTGAGTTTCTCCGGGGAAAAGTTGCTCAGGGTATTGACGGCGAAAAGTCCATGCTTCTACATTGTGGTTACGCTTTTCTAACTCACGATATAGCAGGGCATTAAATTGTGCGATACCGCCACGTAATGGATAAAAGGTCGATAAATATGCTATTTTCATTTTCAATTCTTCCGTTTTCTAAATTATAAAAATGCTGTAAAATTACTGTTTCAACTCGGCAACAGCATAAACTGCGATACCTTCCCCCCTTCCAAAAGGGCCTAATTTTTCATGTGTGGTAGCTTTCAAATTTACTCTTCTTTCTGGTAGCCCACAGACAGCTGCTAAGTTTTTTCTCATTTCTGGTTTGTAGTGTAAGAGTTTAGGTTTTTCAAGCACGATTTGTGCATCAATATTTACAATGTCAAAATATTCATTTTTTAGTGCAGCAATTACATCTCTAAGCAACATCACACTTGAAATATTTTTGTACTGTTCATCGGTATCAGGAAAAAGTTCACCTATATCTCCCAATCCAGCAGCTCCGAGTAGAGCATCAATGATTGCATGAATCAAAACATCACCGTCGCTATGAGCAACAGTTCCGTATTTGTATTCGATTTCTACTCCGCCAAGGATAAGACTTTTTCCCTCTTTGAGTCTATGTACATCATATCCAAAACCAATCATATTTTCCTCTATTAAGTTTTTTGCTTTTTCTTTTTTGCAGCAGGGAATAATACATTATTCAAAATTAATCTGTAGCCTGCCGAATTTTTGTGAAGGCTTACATCTGTCGGCGGGTCGCCAACTAAGTGAGTGTAATCTTCGGGGTCATGCCCGCCATACCATGTGAAAAATCCACTTCCAAATTTTCCATGAATATATCTGACTTGGTCAGTGCCTTCGCGCTCAGCAAGAATAGTTACCGAAGGTTTAATCAAATGCTTATGAAATGCCGTTGTTTGCCCCATAAATCCAGGAATTACATTTGCGTGACACTGAGTAAGCATAGTCGGTACAGGGTCATATTTTGCCGAAAATTCAAACAGAGTGAAATAATCCGTTGATTGGGTTGCTCTTACCTGCTGTGCATCAACGTCAATATCACTAAATTCATAAACAGAAGGGTCAAGAATTACTTTAAAATCCTTGAACGCAAAAGTATTGTCGTAGTTCAGACGTTGGTTTGCATCTCTATCACAAGGGTCACCATCGAACATTTCAGAACATATATCTACATCAAGTGCAGCCAATGCAATGTCATACGAGTCCGTGGCACTACACATCGCAAATAGAAATCCGCCTCCAGAAACAAATTCACGGATTGCAATAGCAACATCTTTTTTCATTTCGGATACCTTTCTGTAACCGAGTTTATTAGCCATATCATCGTTATCAGAAACCTGTTTTATATACCATGGGGCATGAGAAAAATTTCTCCAAAATTTCCCGTACTGTCCCGTAAAATCTTCGTGGTGTAGGTGTAACCAGTCGTAATCTTTCAGCTTACCGGTTAGCACTTCTTCGTCCCAAATTATATCGTGTTCGACTTCCGCATATTCCAAGACAAGCCTCACAGCATCGTCCCAAGGCTGAGCACCGGAAGGAGCATATACTGCAATTTTCGGAGCTTTTTCTAATCGGACTATTTCCATATTGACATTTTCATCTTGAATCTCAGTAGATATTGCTGCGGCTTGTCCCTCGCTGATTGTTTCAAAATCTACGCCACGTATTCTGCATTCAGCGGCTAATTTATCATCATAATTAAATAGAAAACTACCCGAACGATAGTTCAAAAGCCAATCACCCCAGCCACCTTCTTGCAACCACCAAAACGCAATTCCATAAGCCTTGAGATGGTCTGTTTGAGCTAAGTCCATTGGTATAAATAGCTTGTTCGCTTTTAGTCCATTAGTTGTAAGCAAAATACACACTATCATCAATATAAGTTTTTTCTTCATATCTAATCCTTGTAGTTCGTTCTAACAGATTGATTTCACCTTGTCGGTTTAATCTATCTATGCCTATCCGTAGTTAATACGAAAAAAAAAATAAAAAATTTGATAAACCGATAAAAAATAAAACAGTAAAAACTTCGTTGATTAGCTTTCGTTTTTGATATTTTACTAAATATTTAGGAATAGATCGATATGCCGATATATGAATATCGCTGTAAAGAATGCGGAACACAGTTTGAAGTAAGACAATCTATGAGCGATGCACCACTGACAATATGTCCGCCAAACGTGTGCGAACACTCCGGCACAGCGGAGGTCGAGCGAGTAATTTCTAAAAACACAAATTTTGTATTGAAAGGGTCAGGTTTCTACCAAACGGATTATAAGCCAGGCAAATCTTCATCAAGCGAAAAAGGCTCCTGTTCTAATTGCAAATAGCAATATGAAAAACATAAATAGAGAAATCGCAGAACAAGGTTAAATATTAACACCATTCTGCGATTTCGTATCTTGATAAATACAATTCTAATTATCCTGGCTTATCATAAGCGAGCTGCTCTATTTTGTTAGAATAGGTAACTAAATTTGATTGAATATCCGCCAATGTCTTCAAGCCGTCCAACATATTTTGAATAACTAAGACTAAGCATGAAATGTGAATAGCCTAATGAAACAGTTGGAGAAATACAAACGGCACTATATCCATCATCATCTTCTATACCCGGATAGTTGAAAAAACTTGCTACTTGTATTGGAAAAGCCCATTCTTGGTATGTCTCGTTCTTACCTACTCTTCCAAATCTTATTCCTGTCGTTGCACCTACGGCCAATACAGACATCATATCATAGTCTTCTGCAAAGTAGCCATGATAATTTATTTGAAGCCCATAAAACAAACCCGGCTTATCATTAGGAGATAATCTTAAATCTATATCTATCCCTTGATAGTCAATATCTTCTGGACTTTGCAATGTTATTGCACTGTATCCCAAACCGATTTTTAGAGGAACACTTGTACTTAATTCATTGGCACGAAGCTCGGATATACTCAAGACAAGTAGTAGTATTAATAATAGTTTAGCTCTCATTTTATGTTTCCATCGAATAATTTATAAATAATTAACTTTTCTTTTTAGGGAATAGACTATACGTCAAACAAAAATCGACATTCTGCGATTTTATTTATTGATATTGGTAACGAACGTAAATTTAGAATTTATATCCTAAGTTTATGCCGACACTATATAATTGATAGTATAATCCCGTATCTTCGCTATAATCTTTACCATAGAAAGAATTCAACTCTGCATTGACAGTAAATTGCTTATAGTCTATAATTTCTACTTCAGCTTTCAAATTAAATCCAGGGACGATAATTCGGTCTTCTTCAATATTTTCCAAAGTCAAGAAGGCAAATTGAGGCGATACTGATAGCCAAGGTTTACCATTAGCTGAACAATATACAATCTGAGGACCTGCTCCTGCGAAAAAAGTAAAGCCGTCATCATCGGAAAAGATTGAGTTCGTATTTAAGGCATATCCTAGAAATAGATTTTTACCAGTTTTTTCCTCTTTTTCGAAAAAACTTAAACCAATAGATACGCCTGATATCGCCTCAGAAGTCATGTAGTTAGAGGTATAACCCGCTGTTACTTTTGATATATCCTTATACTGCAAAGTTACATCTTCGGCAGAGAATATTGAATTAGACAACATTATTAAGATTACACAAATAATTATTTTTTTCATAAATGCACCTTCATACAATACTTTATAAATAATTAACTTGTATTTTTAGGGAATAGACTATACGTCAAACAAAAATCTGAATTTCCACTAAAAGAATAATCCGAAATTACAAAAAATGCACAAATTCTCCAAATTAATTTTTATTAATAATTTATATAATTTCTAATTGCTCAATAAATACGAATATGTCCGATAGCTTCGAGAGTATCGGACATATTTTATTGACTATTTACTTACAATTACTTGGTTGCTTTAGTCATCATATCTGTCATGTTCTTAACGAAATCAGCAGGGTTTTGTAGATAGCCTTCGATTAGCATCGCCCCATCGAATAATTGCTGTACTGCCGTTTTGAGTATTTCGCTTTCAGGATTTTCTGAATGAATAGCAGAAAGATTTTTGAGTAGTGGGTGAGATAGGTTCACTTCAAAAATACGTTTTGAGGCAGTGAAATTTTTGTCCATCATCTGCATCATTTTTTCCATTTGAGGATCCATACCTTGGCTACCCACAACTAAGGTACAAGCAGAATCAACCAAACGTTTTGATTCGATTACGTCTTCTACTTGGTCGCCGATATAGTTTTTGATATATTCCAAGATAGACTGTTTCTTTTCATCGCTAAGTTTGTTTTCTTCTGGTGTTTCTTCTTTGTTTATATTAATATCTGCCTTGTCGATTGACTGGAATTTTTTGCCTTCGTATTCACCAAAGTATGGCAAAGTGAATAAATCCGTTGGGTCAATTAAGTATAAAACTTCGATACCTTGCTTTTTGAAATATTCCAAATTTGGATTTTTTTCAACTTGCTCGCGACTATTACCACCGATATAGTAGATAGTATCCTGGTCAGAATCCATTTTTGAAATGTATGTATTCAATGAAATTGTTTTGCCCGGATTGGTAGCTGAAGTTTCATAGCGTAACAGATTGATAATTCTGTCCTTATGTGTAAAGTCGCTATTTGAACCAAGTTTGAACATAGTTCCAAATTGAGCATAGAACTTGTTGTAAGTTTCTTCATCTTTGTCTGCCCATGTTTCTAATTGGCTTAAAACTTTTCCCGTGATTACGTCACGCATTTTCGCAACTACCGGGCTATTTTGCGTTACTTCACGAGAAACGTTTAATGGCAGATCTTCTGTATCAACTACCCCTTTTAAAAATTTCAAATAGTCAGGAAGTAGGTCTTGATTATCATCTTGTATAAATACATTATTTGTGTAAAGATGCAATGTTTTCAAATCTCTATCTTGGAAAAGAGTAGGCGGAGCTATTGCCGGGAAGAACAACATTGCTTTGAAGTTCACACGTCCTTCGATGTCAAATTTCAAATGGCCGAGTGGTGCTTGATAATCATTGCTGATAAATTTGTAAAATTCGTTATACTCTTCATCTGTGATGTCTTTATCTTTTCGTTGCCAAAGAGCTGTAACGATATTTACTTTCTCTTCACCAATAAAGATTGGGAAATCCACAAAGTTAGAATATTTATTTAATACAGATTTTACTTTATAATCTTCGGCATATTCCTTATACTCTTCTTTCAGCTTGAAGGTTATAGTAGTTCCTCTGTCAGCCTTTTCAATTTCTTCCACCGTATAGCTATCTTCTCCACTTGAAATCCAGCGGTAGCCTTTAGAATCAATATCGGCGTGTCGCGTTTCGATAGTACATTCATCAGTTACCATGAATACAGAATAGAATCCAACACCGAATTGGCCAATCATATTACCATCAACTTTCTGCCCTTCCTTCATGCTCTTCAAAAATTCGAGCGTACCAGAGCTGGCAACGGTACCGATTTTGTTTATCAAATCATCATGAGTCATACCGATACCGGTATCAGAAATTGAAAATGTACCTTCTTCTTTATCGAATGATAATGTGATTTTTAAATCGGCATCGGGATCAACTATATTAGAATCAGTCAATTTGCGAAAACGTACCTTATTCAAAGCATCAGAAGAATTGGAAATCAACTCACGTAGGAATACATCAGGATTGGTATATAGTGAGTGTATAATTAGATTCAGCAATTGCTTCATCTCTGCTTTATATTGAAATTGTTCAGCTGCTTTTTCAGCCATCTTTAACCTCAGTTAATGATTTAACATACAAAAACACATAGAGAATTTGTGACGAGAAATGTATATTTCGATTGTATGGGTAAACCCTAAAATCGAGTTATGTCGATTTTTTAGGTAAAACATTATTTTGAGGTACTGATTTTTTTGAAAAAAACAAATTTATTTATAGAAAAATTATACAAAATTCCATAAACTCGTGTTTACTCGGCCTGCTAATTTTCGTTATTTTTACTATTTTTTAAACTTTTTTAAACTTTTTTAATTTTTTTTAATTTTTTTTATCCTCAATTTCAAAATTCTATTTTCTCTAACTCCTTATATTTTATAGATATATTTTTTGGCAAAAGTTTTGGCAAAAAAAATGTCACACTGTACGGCGTACTGTACGGTTGCCTGTCCAAAAAAT
>PDWI01000722.1_pt1 | contig 53561 bp, 43 predicted proteins | sample 1430891 | NCBI WGS metagenome assembly PDWI01 (sample SAMN01162508, study PRJNA174530) | Oral metagenome, whole genome shotgun sequencing project. | biome: Marine environment; feature: Marine mammal; material: Swab sample of the gingival sulcus; isolation source: swab sample of gingival sulcus... | reverse complement strand
AGAAGAGTATTTAAACCCTATGATGCTCTTTCAGTTGGAGAGCTTGCTAAGATCCTTGTTAATATTTCAAGTGGATGGGATGAGGGGGTGGAGTAGGATTTTACTATTGGAGAGTAAAAGAGAATTGAAAACTAAGAAATCTTCTCGAGCCAATTGTCATATATACTCATATCTACAACTTTGAGTGAAGATGGGGTTTCTTTGATTGTATTCTCGAGGAGCTTCATCGTGATTTTATGACCTTGAAGGTCTTTTTTTGTGAGGGTGCCATCCTGTGCTTCATCGATGAAATCAAAGAGTTTTTGGCTGACATCTCGCGCTGCTTCCTCGCAAATAGCCTTGATATCAGCTGAAACATATTCTTCTGAGAGAGTAGCGAGCCTTTCATAGTCGAGAGCTTCATGCGGGCGTCATTTTTTCTCTATATACATTTGGAAAAGTTCTTTTCGAGCATTGAAGTCAGGCGGTCAGATATAGATTTTTTTATCAAGGCGTCCACTTCGAAGTAAGGCAGAGTCGAGGTGATCCGGGCGATTGGTCGCAGCGATGACGATAAGGTTTTCGCTTTCATCGAGAGCATTAAATTCTTGCAAAAATTGAGAGACTTCCTCTGCTTTGTGGGCATCGGCATTTTGTCCTCGGGTTGAGACGAGTGAGTCAATTTCATCAAGAAAAACAATAATTGGTTCTTTTTCGGCAGCTTTTTTTACACTGTCAAAAAATTCTTTGATATTTTTGGTTGTTTGATGGAGGTAGCTCGATCCAAATTCTCACATATTTTTTGAAACAAATCCACAGTTCATTTCTTCGGCAAGCTTCTTGGTAATAAAGGTTTTTCCTGTTCCTGGAGGGCCATAGAGAAGCATTCCAGTTGGTATTGATATTTTAAATTTCTCATACTCGCTGTAGAGTTTTTCGAGGAGCTCTTTTGATTTTTTATCATTTTTTTTGGTATTTTTTTCTTGGGACTGACCTCAGTTTTCTTCTTTTTTCTTGGTTCGCAGTTCTTGGATGAGAAATTTGAATTTGAGCGGTCTGATAAAACTTTCAGAGAGTTCCTTCTTGAGTTTATCCATTCCAGCCACTCAATTCCAGCCCCACATTTTCTCATTTGTTTTTTTGAATCTTTGGATTTCTATGGTCAATTTTTCACTGTCTTCTTCTTTTTCTTTTGTTTGTGAAATAGAGGTACTCTTTGGAGTATTTTCTTGATACTTACTTCCTGTTTCAATAGCTTCTGGGGTGGCAAAATTTTTGTTGAATTCACTCATGATTTTTTCTGCATTTTCGACTCATTTCTGCATACTCTCTATAGTATTATCAAGATACTCTATAGAGTCTTTTTTCCAGTCTTTTGTCATAGCGGTTTTGAATTCTGGAGACTGAGTAATGGCATCAAAGAATGCATCAAATCAAGTGTCTTTTTTTGTGGTCATAGTTTTTTTAGATAAGAGAATTAAGAGAGCTGTGAAGAGAGGTGAGAGTTTTTTGTGTGGTGTGTACCTGCATCTCGAGTCGGGATTTTTGGGCCTCGAGCGCTGCTTTGTGTCATGGATTTTGCATATTTTCTATCTGCTTCCCGAGTTTTTTTATACTTTCTTCGAGCATATGCTTGTTTGTCTTTAGAAGGTCAATAGTTTTTTGGAGTGGTTCGGTTACTTGGGTCTTGATCCAGTGTTCATATTTTTCAAAAGAAAAAATTTCTTTGTATTTTGAATTTAGAAGTATATTTTTGAGCTTCAGATGTGTATCAATGGCTGTACTGGCAGAAGTATTTATCTTTTGGAAACTTTTTTCTATCCTCTTTCCCAGATTATTCATCCATTTATTGTCTATGGCTTCTTGGAGCTGTCATTTTGCTTTTTTATTTTCATTTTTTAGGGTATTTGATGCTGTATCAATTGCCAGAAAAGACTTTTGGATTTTGTATTCGGTTTTCTGCTTCCAGCGCATGATCATATCGATGATAAAAGCATATCAACGAGCGAACAAACTGACGAAAAAGAGTCCTATATAATAGACAAATCAAAAGATAGTTCCATAAAGGATTCAGACAATTGCCAAAATCATAATAAGGTTTCCGAGCTGTTTTCCACTGCTATTATCCCCAATTTTAGCAACAACTTTGATAATTGAGGTGAGCTTTTCATTAATAGCCTCTTTTCTTTTTTTTATTTTTTCTTCGATATTTGAAGCTCAAAAAAGCCTTTCATCAAACTCTGTTTCAAGTGATGTGATAAGCTTTGACTTCTGAGGCTTATCCTGGTATGCGGTCACCATATCTCATGCTACGAGATGAGTATCCGTGAGCGTGACATTTGCCCCCTTTGCATAGAGGTTTCATTTTTGGAGCGCTTTATAGAAAAGGTAACAGAAGATGAGAAAATACATCACTCAAAAAACTCCCAGTGCCCATATAATTGCAAGCGGAAAAGAGGTAAAATATCCTATTGCAGATCATATCAACGCTATGGTAAGAAATGGTGTACTGAGATTGCTGATAGCAGTTAGATAGTCCTCTCGAAAAGAGAGTCGGAACTCTTCTGGCGAAATCCAATTATAGAGATAAAAACCGCGATCCTCAACTGTTTTTATTACCTGCGTCGGAAGCGTTGGCTTTTTTGATTCCGACTTCGATATATTCGAACTTGATTTGGCTGATCAACTTGTTGTAAGGGGTTTGGATTTTTTTGATTCTGTTTTGTATACACGAACTCTCGGCATGAAGAAATGGTTAGAGAATTAGAGGAGAAAATTTGGGAAACAGTGCATAATTCTTATTTTTTTTATTCTACTCCTATGCAGTTTCTTTTTGATCGAGTATTTCTTTTGCAAATTCTTCTTGGTCTTTTGTGCCAAGAACTTTCACATTTGAGAGTTGCTCACTGGCTGTTTTCATAAGCTCATTTTGGGCGTCAGCTTCAGCTTTTACCTGAGCTCGGTATGCTTCTATCGTATCAAAATGATTCTTGAGTTTAGTGACATTGTCGATAAAAACAGCCGTTGAAAGAACTGGTTTTGATGAGAGTTCTTCTGATTTTTTTGAAGATTCAATCGCCTTATCAGTCAGCTCACTACTCATTTTGTCAATGGTTTCACCCATAGTAGTTATGCTGGTCATGCTGGCATCAATGGCTTTTTGAGAGCTGGTTTCGATTAGTGCTGTTGAGAGGAGTGTCTTGAAAATCGGTCTTGATGAACTCATAGAAAGCGAGAGTTTTGACGCGCTATCAAGTCGCATCAAGAGTCGTTTTCGAGCCATATCGAGGTTTCCGATAAGGACGACGAGGTTGGATTGGAAATACTCGACATGTCGGATAAACATATCATATTTCATTTTCTGTGCTTCATCGACAGTATCAGCTTTTTTTCTAAATTCTTCGATTTTTGTACTTAGGAAATTCTTGTACGCGACCACTTTTCCAAGATTTGCATCAATACCTTCGAGGAATTTTTTTTGCATGTCAATACTGGTATTAAGAGAAGTATACGATTGATCAAATCCAGAAAAGATCGCCCCAATTTTCCCTTCAAGACTTTTGATATTGAACTTAGCTTCATCCCACTTTGCATCAAGAGCTTTGGCAAGTGAGCTGATAAGTGGCAGAGATTTTGCGATTTTCATCACCGTTCCATCATTGTCGATGATTTCTTTGTACACGCCCTGAACCTCGCTATTCATTTTTGAGAGTTCATCAGAGACATTCATAATTGGGTCGCTATCAATAATAGTAGCTGTTTCAGAGATAATAGAATCAATTGGAGCCGTGATTTTTTCTCCGAGTTGTCGGAAATCTTTTGCTTCTGCAAATGTCTCTTCTACTTGGGCTTGTTCTGTAGCTGAGAGTGGCTTTGCTTCAAGATCTTGAAGTATCTTTACTGCTTTTGCATCAGCATCCTGTGTTTGTGATTTTGTTTTTGTTGACATAAAATAAAAATTTTTAAAAAATAAAGCCCCCTCATTATACTCTCTTTTTCTAGAAATTCAAAATATTTTTGTGTTAAACTTTCCATTTGCATTTTTTCTTGAAATATGATAGTATTGAAGGGTATTTATTTTTACTCTATGGATCGAAAAACAGATACATTTACTCCTCAAAGAGAAACACGAATTTCTTCTCATCAAAATGTTTCGAAGCAATTTGAAGATTTGAAACAGAAAGTAGAGAACGATAGGGGTGTGGGAAGTTTGCATCAAAATGCGAAAAAGCTTCGAAGTATTTGATTGACAGAACAACAAATCGATCTTTTGAGGAAGAATGGTGTTTTACAAGCTCTCTCGCAAGAATATATAAATACAATTGAAAATTTGGTGCGTGCATCCATTCCTTTCTCACGTATTTATGAGAGTATTCGCTTTATTGTTCCAAAAGAAGAATTTATTTCGTATTGATGGCTTGTCAAAAATCATATTAAAATCCCAGAAAATATAAGTTTTTACCCTAAAAAAAATTACATATTTATATATCCATCGTATTTGTGTCAGTGGGAAAAATCGGGCATGCTTCAATTTGAATTAGGAAACTATATGCAGCTTGCTGCATCTGGACTTAGAGGGTTTGATATTATACGCGCGATCAAGAGATGATATCTCCCAAGTCAGATTATCAATCTATTACAAATCACCAATTTACCTTATCAATATTCACTTACATGAATTTTTGAGGATCCAGCACTTATAAATATTTCTAAAATTCCTTCGATTTGGGTCGAAAATTATTTCTATCAAAAATATCATAGTATCCCTCATAAAAAAGCACTGCTTGATATACGCTGAAATCTTGCAAGAAATCTATTTTTTCAAAGGAGTGAAGTTACACAAGAAAGCGTTTTTCATGCCCTTGATACTCTTATGAAAAATCGGGAACAGTATAGAAATGTGTCTCTTTTTTCTTGAAGAAATGTGGTAATTTGAGCCAATAATGAGAAGTGAGTCATATCAAAAAAAGCCCATACATTTGGAAAGAAATCTTTCTTGGAAAGAATTAAAAAGGACAATCCACAGTCTTTGTATCAATTCAGAGGCGAGCAATCCCAGGAATCTGTCTTGGCAGCAAAAGAGAAAGTGCTTTTGAGTATAGAAAATACACCTCCACCATTTACTTTTGTATTTGATTGACATGGTAAACATGATGCTTTGTATCTTTCTGATGGAGAAATAAAAAATGGAGAAGCACAAGAAAAAGAGAATTCTGTGAAGATCACAGTAGATGAACTTTTTGAAGCGTATACAAAGCGTCAGAAGGCTTTTAAAAATCAAACAAACACCCCAGAAAGTCGTGATATTTTCATAAATGATTCGTGTTTTAATGCAGATTTTATACGAGGTTTTTATATAAGGTGTGATGTGAAAGGTATTCCAAAACCTATTTTTATTGGACCATCAGAATACGGGCAATTGGCTTTTTCTTCAAAAAATAAAGCCTACGGGACTCAGTTTTTTCATCAGATATTTTGAAAGGAGGGAAAAAAGAAGGCGACTATTTGAAATGTTCTCGATATCAATCTCTCAAACTTCAAGTTCGGAAATCCATCAATTTATATACCCAGTGAAGATGATACAATATTTCAGTTGACAAAAACTCATAGAGAAGAGAAGACTATAGTATAAATAAAGATACTTTTGCAAAAATGTATAGTAAAAACTTGCAAAATTGTATAGTTTGAATATACTGTGTATATGGTAAAAAAAGAAAATACACCTTTTGACATATTTGTAAAAAAAGTCTTAGAAATGTCAGAAACTCTCATCCAAAAAAAAGACCTCTTCACACTCTGGATTCGATCAGGCGGTTCGAAATCACGATGAAGCTACGCTCTGGGGCGATTGATGGGCGAAAATAGAATAACACGTATTGCCAGAGATATTTATTTTGTTGGGGAAAATATGCCTGATATATATGAGATATATTGGCGTGTGGTCGGGGAATGTATTCGGCTCCATTCTCCAAGTGGTGGCTATATTTGATCGGAGAAAGCTCTTGAAATTTGGCTTCAAAACTATACCATTCCACAAACACTTGTCATTTACACAAGGGATACAAATGCTCGAATACAGCTTGTAAGTGGACACAAGATTCACTTTCGTACACTTGTCTCTGGGCAGAAAAGTTCTCATAAAAATGCTTTTTATCCTATTTATAAGAGATCAAAAAAGATACATATACCTCTATGAGTATATGTACCAGCAAAAGAAATCGCTCTGCTTGAAGCCCTCTCTCTTCGTCGGCAGGGAAGTGGCGTATATGATGCTCTAATATTACAATTTTTAGAGAGGTATGCAGATTCTCTTGAAAAAGAAGTTTTTGCTGAGATTATCCCACTTCGCTACATCCGAGCCATCAATCGTCTGCGAGAATTTGCCAGAGATTTCGGATATGAACCACTCTATAAAATGACAGTTGATATCATTCGTCAGTATGGGGGTGGGTGTTTTGTGAAAGGGAAGTAGTGATCTCTTGTTTGAAACTATTTTTGACAAAAAAGCAAGAAATAATACAATGTAAGTTGGTATTTTTTTAATTTTATACACTATGAATACACAAAACTGAAACTGGTTTGAGGGAACAAAAATGCAAGAAAGGCACAATGCATTTGGAGTTTCTCTGGTTCTTGGAAATCAATGGTGAGATGAATGAAAGGGGAAAATTACTGATGTTTTGATGCAAGAGAGCGATGTTGTGATTCGGTTCCAGTGAGGACACAATGCTGGTCATACTGTCACTCTTTGAGACAAGGCATTTGATTTGCATATTTTACCATCGGGAATTCTCTCGTCATGAAAACAAAATATTATCACAAGTGGGTGTGTACTGGGAATTGATCTCTATAAAATCAAACTCGATACTATCAAAATGACTTCTGGTGAACTTGTATGTGATCAAAAGCTCGAAGATATTATACGCAAAGATACTCATGGCAGTATTATCCGAGTCGGACTTGTTCCAGAACTTGAATCACTTGAAAGTGGATGAATAGACACAAAAAAGTCAGGACTCAAAATAAGTGGAGAGGTTATTGTAATCGGTATGCATAATGTACTTCTCGATGCTTTTGATGAGCGATCTCGTGTGGAGGCATGACTGCGACCAATAGGATCGACGGGAAGTGGGATTAGTCGGGCCTATGCCAGTGAAATCCAGCGATATCATTTTACTCTCAATGATCTGATCCATCATCCGAATACTTTTTATCGATCTATAGAAGCTCTTTGGCTTGGTTACAGTCATAATTTTCCAAAGATTAGTACTCAAGATTTGATTGAATGCGCAAAAAAAGAGCGAGAAAAAATCATAGCCTATATCCAAAATGGGACGATAGAGCTTATCTCAAATGAAATAGAGTATATACAAGCCCTCCATACAGCTGGGCATAAAATCGTATGAGAATGAGCGCAGGCTGCGATGATTAGTTCAGCCAATAGTTTTTTTGGAACCGCTTCAAATCCAAGTCTAGAGACATTTTGCAGCACAACAGGACTCTCACCGAAACATATATGAAATGTATTCTTGGTTCACAAACTTCCTCCAAGCAGTGTGGGTGAGCGTCCACAGTATTTGCGGTTTGAACAAGGTGAAGCGCTCGATACTTTCAGAAAAAAATACAAAGAATATGGAGCCTCGACAGGAAGACCAAGAGACCTATGGCATCACCCTATCTATGAATCGGCTCGTGGTGCTTGGCTCAATGCAAGGTGAATCGATGATGAATCTAAAATAGTCCCTGTGTATAATCGTGTAGATGCTCTTGAAGATTCTCTTGCCCTTGATAATGGAAAAATTCGAGCAGCTCTCTGATATCAATATGAGTTACAGGATGGACTGAGTCAGAAAAAGAAACATATACAAGTATGAGTATACCCAGATACGCCTATTACACAGAAAAATCTTTTGAAAAACTATCCTGAAAGATCGGGTCAACTTGATCTTTTTGCGCTTTCAAAAGAAAATGTATATTTTGTAGAAATGAAAGGGGATTTTGAAAATCAAGTAAAAGAGCTTCTTTGACTCTATTTATCAGCTCTTTTTTCATGAGATGAAGAGAGAGAATTTCTGGTGTGAACTGGTCCAAAAAGGGAAGACCTAGAACTGCGAGTATGAAAACCACTTCGAACTATGAGTTAAAGTATTTTTTGTGGGCTTCTTTGAGTTTTGGGTTTGTAATATGTGTGTAGACCTGTGTCGTCGTGATAGAAGCGTGTCCCAGAAGCTCTTGGATAATACGAATATCAGCGCCATTTGAGAGGAGTGTTGTCGCAAATGAGTGTCGCAGCGTATGAGCATGAATATTTTTGATGATTCCAGCTTTGAGTCCATATGACTTGATCATATTGGTGATAAAAAACCGAGAAAGTCGTAGCTTTTCATCACTGTTATCGATATGTTCTGTTTTGATATTGTGGCGAATAAAAAGAGGAGCAAAGTTATCTTCCCGGGACTGTAGGTAGTTTTCGATGGCATACCGAGCTTCATTTGTCAGATATACAACTCGGAGTTTTCATCATTTTCCTCGTACTCAAAATTCCATTGTTTCGAGGTTGATATCGTCTCGGTTGAGTTTTGTAAGCTCAGAAATTCGCAGTCCAGTTGCATAGATGCAGGCACAAATAGCAAAATCTCGTTTCCCAATACGAGTATCTTTTGGAATAGCTTCAAAAAACCGTTTGATTTCTTCGATTGTGAGAAAAGTGACTTCACGGTCAGGTGCCTTCATCAGATCAAGAGAGGTCGGATCAACGCAGGGAATCTCTTCTTTTTTGAGATATTTGAGCCAACTTCGAATGGTTACAATATGAGCATTGACCGTTTTTGTAGAAAGTCCGCTGTCTGAGAGTGAGAGTCGCCACTCGTCGAAATCCTCTTTTTTGATGTCCTCAATTCTTGGTGTATTAAATTCTTTTGAGATGATAAGGAGGGGAGAGTGCCATATTTTTTTTTGTTCTTGGTTTTCTGGAGGTAAAAAATCCTTGTATTTGTATTTTTCGAGTTCTTTTTGGATATTTTCAGGGGCAATCCAAAGAATAAAACGCCAAATATGAAAGGCATATTGCTCTTGAGTTTTGCGGCTACGTCCTTTATGTAAGCGAAGATAGATAAGAAATTGTGAGAATGCGATATAGATTGACATACGAGTAAAATAAGGATTTAGTATATCTGGTAATTTTTGTAGAGATAAAAATAAGAGGGGAGAGAGGGTTTTTGTATAGGTACAATTTTTTTGAAAATGCACACTACCAGCAATAAAAGAATAATGGAGAGTGGAGAAAAAGTAAAAAATGTGTGAGAGTAGCGATAGGCAAGAGAATTTGACTTTTTTTTATGGAGACTTCTTGGTATAACAATACATACAAAGTACTTCACATAATGTAACTTATGTGAAGTATTATACCGAAAAGTATGAAAATGCAAACTTTTGTATGAAAAATATGACTTTTTTCCTTGACTTTTTTGGTTTATAGTATTTTTTTATAAAATGGTATACAAAAGTTTTATGTAAATATACATTTATTTTTATTTCCCAGCACCCCTTCTTATATACTGTATTTTTTATATCATTTAAAAATCAGCTCAAATTTCCTTGCAAAAATAGGCCTTTGTTTTCTTTTTTGCGACCCAAAGTACCCAAAAAGTTTTTGAGAGCCTTCTTTTTGAATTGTCTCATACACAAGGGACTTGTGCTACCTTGATATCTTATGGAACGATTTTTCTTATTTTTTTGGTACATGCCTTTTCAATTTTTTATTTATGAGAATAATTCTCATAATAATATTTGGGTCTTTTGCAATTTCAAAATATGAAGAAATTTCCAAAATCCCTATCCTTTTTTATTGACAAATATATAGAATATATTTCTAATATATAAAAAAGAGGAAAAATATTGACTTTTCCTCTTAGGTATCATTAAAACGAAGGAATTTTAAGGTGTTTCTTCTTGGATTGGTTTTCGATAAGTGGTAATAATTCCAGAAACAGTATCCCCGACCACATATCGGCGGAATCCTTCATATTCAATCGTGATCATAAAGCTTACACTTCCGCCTAGACTCATAGTTCCATTGTTTCCAAATTGTATTGTGAGAGTATCGGTATCGGTCCATCCTTTTCAGTTTGGGAGGGTATCATTTGTCTGAATTCTTCCGCTTGAAGTTTGGATTTTTTCTATGATATAATTTCTGTCTCATTCAAGAAAAGGTCTTTTGTATATTTTCTTGTTTTTTTCATTTCCGGCTGTTTCCCCTTTTGGGAGATATTTACTCTCGATACTTCCAGTCGAGACAATAACTAATCGGTATGTATTTGGTATCATGGTTACATCTGGAGCACTTCCAGACTGTGATCCACGTCAGATGATCATGTCTTGTTTTGCACCGGTAATAATATCCTCAGTCAGTTCTGCGAATCGGATAGCTCGTTGCTGTTTTGTATTTTGGCTGTTAATAAGATTGGCAATAGCTACTATTAAGAGGCCAATAATAGCTATAACCACAATAAGCTCTACGAGTGTAAAACCCTGTGTTTTTTTGGAATGCATAATATCATGAAATTAATATATAGTTCCTACAAGAGTATACACAAAAATAGAAAAAAACAAAAAAATATTTATATTTTCATTTTTTTAAGGGGGTTATTTTGATTTAAGTCTTTTCTTCTTCAAATATTGTATGTTCGAATACCTTCCTTTCCACGTTTCTTGGAAGGTGTTTTTTGATCCATTTTGATGGAAGAAGATGAATATCAAAAGTCCTTATATATCTCCAAATCCACTGTACATAGAGCCACTTCCCGAGTATCAAAAGTATACTCAATATATTTCGCTCTCATCGGAGCCAGCTCGAAAGTGTGAGGGATTTTGGAATCTGAGTTTCATGGTATATTTTGGATGGTCGTGGACATATTAGTCCTATATCGTGATGAGTAATATATTTTTTACTATTGCGATCTTTTGCGATAACTCTTGCTCCCCAAGGACCAATGTAGCGAGTTATCGTTCCGCACCAGATGAGATCTGGCCCAAAAGTTCGCACTTCTGTTTTTATCTTTTGAGCCCTCCAAAAAGCAAATGGCGTCATCAAAAACAAAAGTTTTCTCATGAGGGGAGAAGGACTTTTTTTACACCCAATAATCCTGACTGTTTTTCCGATGCTTTCGAGTGAGTTCTTGAGATTGATGGTATAGGTTTCAGCTCCACCAATCCGACTAATGTAGTCCGAGATAAGAAGTATTTTTTTTGTACCTTTGGTATGTTTTATAAGATTTTTTTCCCAAGTTTGGTAGCTAAAAGGCTCTGTATCTATGAGTTCAAAATGGTTGTTTTGTGCTTTTTCAAAAAAGCTATCAATTGGATGCGCTTCATCGATGGTAAGACTTGGAGGAATCATATCAGCAAGGCCTCCTTTCGCAAATCCACATACTGGCGTACCATTTGAAAGACTCTCAAGTGCCACAAGCCCAAAAGTTTCGAGAAATCTTGATGGCATAAATGTCAAACTCGCTTTTTTAAAAAAAGTATTTAAAATTTTTGTGCTGACATTTCCATGCACGATAATCTTATTACTTTCTCTTTTTTTGAGTGCGTCAAAAAAACTCCCATCTCAAAAAATGTGCCATTTCCAGTCCCCTGCTGTATTTCTCTTGTCATCGAGAATTTTGAGAAGGATATCAACTCATTTCTCTTTTTCAAGTCTTCCGACAAAAAGAAATATCTTATCGCGATTTTTTGCGTTTACTTTTTGCATACCCGAGAATGATTCAGATAATAATAAAAATTGTATACGATACTACACTTGATTCATAGGTATGAAGGACGAGATTCATAGCCGCAACACCGCCAAACGCCGCTCATAGGAATGGATGAAACAAGAGCAAGAGAATTCCAAGGGCTCCAATAATAATAAAAAATAGTGCTCATCATATAATCCCACCCTCTATACACTGCTGTACAAACCAGCTTTCAGGGATATATTCATAGTCTATTTTTTCGACCTCATCATGAGAAAGTCATTTTAAATCCTGTACATGTCTATAGGCAGGTCCAGCACTTCCCATTCCCTGCCCTATTGGATGAGAAAGAAATCGGTTCCATCCAAAGATAATTCTCTCAAAGTGTCATATATTTGATCCAGTACGATTGATGACAGCTGTGTTTTGTGTTGTGTAGTGTACATAGAGGTATCCGATGACAACTCAAAGAACAGCAAAAAGAACAAATGACTGTAATTTGTATCTTTTATAGAGTGATTTCATGCTGGCAAGTATCATCAAGAGTCCAGCTCCAGCCAGTCCAATCCAGGCACTTCGGGAATAGGTATACATTACCATCATGACAAGGACAATACTTATTATTCCGATGACAAAATACCAATCTTTGTGCCGTCTTGAGTAATAGAGAAAGACTCAAAAAAAGAAGATAACATATGCCCCCATTGTATTTGGTCCGTCAAGGAGACCCTGAAACCTTCGTACATTTGCTCCATCGACTCAGTGAAAAATAGGAGGAGCACTTCCAAACTGCCATGCAGACGGATTTCCAGAATACCCAAACCAAAGAAGTATATCTTCGGAGAGAGGCCACTTGAGCAGTCCACTCAAAAACAGCATGATTCCCCCAGAGATGAGAAATAGCTTGAGGTAGTAAGAAAATGGCTTGGAAAGAAATTCATATCCATGATAGAGACACAAAAATACAAGGAGAAATATGAGATCATAGCGACCTCCATATATAAGACCGCTGAGTCCAGTTGTCGGAAGAGTGATTGCAACCATCCAGATGATATAGGTAATTATAATACCATCAAGCCAGCCAAGTTGAAGAGGAAATTTCTTCGTTTTTCTCCATTTTTCAAGTAAGAGTAAAAAACACAAAAGAAAAATAAAAAAGAGAAGAATTTCTTTGATAAATTGGCTTCAAGGAATCCCTACCCTGTAAACAAGAAACACGCTAATAACCGTAGAGAAAGGAAGAAATACTATAAGGAATCGAAGAATCCAATCAAAAAGAGTCCGTATCATAAAAAAAGTATAAAAAAATCTTGCTAATAATACCAATTTTTATAAAATATGCAAGAATAATTTTTATTTCTATGCTTTCTGACGAACAAAAAAATAAACTTCAATGAGTATTAAAAAAGCCTCATGTGAATTCTACTTGCATCGGCTGCAGTGCTTGTGTATCAATTTCGAGTAATGTTTTTGAACTGGATGATGATGGGCTTTCTTGTGTCCTTCCACTCGATGATTATAGTGGGCAGGATGTTGACGATTCTATTTCTGCTTGTCCAGTGAATGCAATTAGCTGGCAAGAAGCCGATAGTGATGGAAATTATCTTGGAGGCATCAAAGAGCACGAAGACGTGTAGATTTTTTGTATATATTCGAGTGAAACAAATTTGCTTTTTTCTCAAAATTTTATATTATATGATTCATTAAATATCTCACTATTTTGAGGAGAGGTTTTTCTTGTAGTTTTATGGCATTTAGTCTTTCTCATATCCACGATTATAATCGATTCATTTCACTGGATCTCGGTACCTATCGAGCAAAAGTGGGAGTGTATGATATTGAGGATATGACGCTCAAGGAAGTTGGTTATGCGACTGTTCGGCAAAATAGAAAAAATTTTGTAGAGTGAGAAATTGATAATCTCTCTGGTGTCATGAAGACAGTTGTACAGGCTATTACTCATGCATCAAAAGATCTCGATGAAATCCCAAAAGATATTATTGCTTCATTTTCTTCTCAATATTTCATTACTGATACTATTTCGACCCAGTATCTCAGGAGTGATCCAAATGACCCTATGACGATGGATGAGTTAGATACTATGATCAAAAAAACAGAGTGAGCTTCGTTTCGACGGGCTCGTGAGAAAGCCTACAAAAAACTTTGAGGACTTTCAACTGATCTTCGGTTGGTTTCCTCGACGATTACTCGTGTGAATATCGACGAACAAAGAGTGGTCCAGCCTATTGGATCAAAAGGAAAAAAAGTCTCTTTGTGTATTATCAATATTTTTGTACCATCAAGTCAATTTAATATTATCAAATCTCTGATGGCAAGTCTCGATGAGCGGACGATTTCTTTGATTCCAACCCCTCTCGTTCTTCCAAAAATTGTCGAGCAGACTGAGTATGCTCTTGATACCGCTTGTTATATTGATATTGGGTATACCTATACAAATATCACACTTACTCAAAATAATGAAATCTATAAGCTTGAAACATTTCCAGTCGGAACTCGAATGCTAATGGAAAATATCCGTGATGCTCATAAAAAAACACATTGAACCTTTCTTTCACTTCTTCAAATAGAAAATATTATTTGGGATGAACAGGCAATTCGCGGCGATGTGTACCGAGCGGTTGTGGCTGATTTCTTTGAATATATCAGTGATATGATAGCATGATTTCTTCAAGAAAACACCACAAATATACGCTTTTCTCATGCATTTTTTCACGGAAATATTTTTGAAAATCCATATGTAACAAGAACATTTTGAAGGTATTTTGAAAAACTTCTGTGATACTCAGTAAGAAAAAAGCGGATGACCACTTTGATACCAAGAGAATTTCGTCATCAAGAAGCTATTACCTATGGACTTTCTCTCATCGCCTCTGAACTTCTGTTTGTCAAAAAAGATCCACTCGTCCGCATTCTACGATATGTCCTTTATAATTACGAATAATTATGTCAAAAAAAAATCATAAAAATAATACCACCCTTCGAATAAGCGCTGATGCGTCTCGAATTACTGCTATTAAGCAGATCAATGATATGCTTAATACGCATACACAGGTTATCAAGATTGATTTGCTTGATGCCAGTTTTCCAATTTCTCGAGATTTTTTACTTGTGCTTTCGAAGCGTTTTGCCAGTGATCGATATATCCTTCGAGTCGCCGACAAAAAAACCATGCTTTCAGCTCAATCACTTGGAATACAAGCAGAAGTAGCATGACTTCGAGCAGAATTTGAGCGTAAGTATACATCAGGTAATCTTGCCACTCATAATATGAGCATGCTTGAATATTTATGGTATGAAATCCGACGAGGTGCGATGTATATATGGTTTATACTCTTTATTCGTAAAACAAAAACGAAAAAACTTCCTCATTTCAAAAAGCACAATGGACAAATAATTTTGATTATTGCAGGATTATTTGTTTCTGTGACACTTCTTCTCTTTATTTTTCACTTTGCAGTTTCAAAAACTATTGTCACAGTAAGCCCTCAAATAACAGTAGAATCGGTACCAGCGAATATCATTTACAAGATAATGACAGGATCCCTTCTTGAAGCAGATAATGTAAAACAAATGAAAAAATTGGAGTTCCCTGTTGAGACAACCATGCGTTTTACTGTCAAAACGATTGATCCAGAGTCGGCGTTACGATCTCGATGAATTATTACTATTTATAATGAACTGACTGTCAACCAAGAACTTCGTCCATCAACTCGATTTGTCACGCCTGATGGACTCGTGTTTCGATCGCTTGACTGGGTAAAAATTCCAAAGTCTAAAAGTCTCAATGGTTTCACAGAAATGGGAACGACTGATGTAGAGGTGGTGGCCGATGATTATGATGCAGCTGATAGGATTATATGAGAGCGAGGAAATATTCTGGCAGGAACCGATTTGACGATTCCAGGACTCAAATTTAATCGAGATAAGGTCTATGCAAAAGCAAAGGGTGATTTTTCTGGTGGACAAAATCCAACGAGGCATCAGGTCACAGAAAAAGAAGTGAAGTGATTTGAATGAGTTCTTACTGAACAGGTTAAAAAAATATGAATTGATATGGTACAAGAAAAAATTCAAAATAATGCCCCAGAAATAGGAGGTGATTATATGCTGTTTTCTGATGGTGTTTCGTTTTCTGGTACAACATTTGAAATCGTATCTGGCCACAAGTATTGAGATTTTGCTGATGAAATTGAACTCAAAGTCAAGACTCAGGTCACAGCTCTTATTATTGATAAAAAAGCGACGATAGAATATTTGACACGAGTATTTCGGGAAAAACTCCTTGATGGATCAGAAAAAGAGCTTTCTATCCATGCTGATACATTGCGAATTGCAAATGTGATTTCTCGAGCAAAAGATGGACTTTCAGTTAAAGCAACCATGGAACTTGAGGCCAGTAAGACTTTTGATTTTGAAAATGCAACAAATGTTATTGTAAAACACCTTAAAACACTTATTCTTTGATTACCAAATGATAAAGCTATAGAAAAGCTCATCAATGAATGACATGTCAAAGAGGTTGATATCCGTTCATCGCCTTTCTGGCTCAAAAATGTTGCTTCTAATATCGATAATGTAGAATTCAAAATTCGTCAATAAATCAATCGCATATCTAATTTCTAACTTCAAAAAATCAGTGTCTCTTCGCCAAGATATAGAATCTCGAATTGCCATACTCGATGTGGTCAATCGATACACTCAAACCAAGCGAGCTGGTGCCAATTACAAGGCTCTCTGTCCATTTCATCAAGAAAAGACACCATCTTTTGTAATTTCTCCAGCAAAAAATATTGCCAAGTGTTTTGGTTGTGGGAAAGGCTGAGGTCCCATCAATTTTTTGATGGAAATAGAACAAATTGAGTACAGAGAAGCTGTCAAAATTCTTGCCAAAGAAGCGGGTATTGAGCTCAAAGGGTTTAGTAACAAGGCAATCCCACCAGAAAAAGATCCCTATCTTGCTCATAAGATTGCTACAGATTGGTATCACAGTCATTTGTTTTCTGACGAAGGAAAAAAAGCCCTTGAGTACCTTACAAATCGATGAATGACTCTTGAGACGATCAAGGCTTTCAAACTTGGGTATTCCTCTGCGCCACGAGATCTTTTGTATGCCCTGAAAGCCCAGTGATTCGATATTTCTTTCCTCAAAGAATGTGGGATTTTTGTCAATTCAAATCGAGATAAATTTTTTGGTCGTGTGATATTTCCGATTGCAAATATGATGGGAAATACAGTAGCATTTACTGGTCGGATCCTCTCTTCTGGTGAGCCAAAGTATCTCAATTCTCCAGCATCCAGCATTTTCGACAAAAGCCAAATCCTCTATGGGCTCCACCTCGCAAAGCAGTCTATTATGAAGTGTGGAGAAGTGTATATCGTCGAATGACAAATGGACACCATTTCACTCCATCAGGCAGGACTTACCAATGTTGTCGGAATCAGTGGAACGGCTCTTACCCCGCATCATATTCGGATTTTAAAACGATTTTCTAAGGTGGTATATCTAATGCTTGACAGTGATAATGCCTGAGTACAGGCGACATTTGCTTCAATAGAAAACCTCTTGAATCAAGATATAGAAATTAGAATTATTCATATTCCAAATGGCAAAGATCCAGATGACTACGTCCAAAGTGGTGGGAACGTCGAATCTCTGAAAGAAACAGCGCTCAATGTGGTTGATTTTTATCTGAAAATGGGAGAAAAAAAATACGATACATCAACTATTATCGGTAAAAAACAACTCATAGAAACCTGCCTTCGACTCATAAAACAACTCAAGTCTGAAGTGGAGGTTGATATTTATATGCAGCATATTGCTTCGAGTCTTGGTATTTCTATTGATGTGTTGTATAGTACCTATCGTCGCCTGCGTTTGCCGGCTCACTCACAAAAAATGGAAGATGAAACTTCATCATTTACCCCGTCAATTTTGGATTTGCTTGCTGTCTATTTATGGAAATATAATTTTTTTGACTTGTTTTTTGAAAAATTTGCGTATACTATAGAGGATCTTTCTTCAATCGAGGGTGCTTGATTGCTGGTGCGAGTATTATCAGAGAAATTACTCGATGATGATACCGAAACGCTCAACACCATAATTTTATATCTTGAAGAAGCCAACCCATCATCATCACAGGATATTCAAAAAAAGAATATGATGGATATTTTAAATCGTATTCATGGTCTTTTGCTTGCCAAGGAATACAAGAATCGATCGGCAAATACGCCTATTGATGTTTTTATCAAAAAAGCAAAGAAACTGTGAATTTCTCAAAGTGTTCTTAAATCTTAATTTTTATTATGACTCAAAAATCAAAGACCCCAAAAAAACAAGATAAATCATCTCAAAAAGCACAAGAAGTCGATTTGACTTCTATCGATCTTGATTCTCTTGATCTTGATGCTTCTCAAATTCTCTCAAAAGAAGACCTTGCAGAACTCAAGTCTGAGGATCTCGATGAACTCAAAGAAGTGTTTGAAGATGAGTTTGAAGAAGATGAGGATGACTCTCAAGATGCTAAAAAATCAGAAAAATGAAAAGAGTCTGAATACAAGGCACCAAAAGACTTCTTTACTGATAAGCGTCGACAAAAACAACTCAAAAAATTCCTTGATGTCAGTGTGCCAGAAGAATATCTCGAATGACTTTCTGATGAGCTTCAGTTTCTTTTTAAAAAAGGAAAATCTGAAGGAAAACTCGTCTATGATGAAGTGATGTCTGCCCTTCCAGACAGTGATGATATTGAGTTTATGGATGAGGTATTTGCTCGACTTTCTAAGCTCAAAATTGATCTTGTTGATTCTCTTGATCAGGAGTGAGTTTTTGATACAAAAGACAAAAAAGAGGAAATCGATCTCTCAGAGATTTCCGATGATTCGATTCGTATGTATTTAAATGAAATTGGACGATTTAATCTTATTGATGCCGGGGAAGAAGTTCGACTCTGAAAACTGATCCAAAAATGAGATCAAGATGCCAGAAAACGGCTTGCTGAAGCTAATCTTCGTCTGGTTGTCTCTATTGCAAAAAAATATATGGGAAGAGGGCTTGGTCTTCTTGATTTGGTTCAAGAAGGAAATGTTGGTCTGTTTCGGGCTGTTGACAAGTTTGATCCCGATCGGGGATTCAAGTTTTCGACCTATGCAACATGGTGGATTCGTCAGGGGGTGACACGAGCTATTTCTGATCAGGCTCGTACTATTCGTATTCCGGTTCACATGGAGGAGACGATCAATAAATTCAAATTCACCTTCCGTCGTATGACTCAGGAACTTGCTCGTGAGCCACTTATGGAGGAGCTTGCTCTCGAAATGGATATGGATATCAAGAAGGTACGTCAGATCATGCGAATTTCTCAGGATGCACTTTCTTTGGATTCACCTGTTGGCGGAGAAGAAGATACGACGCTTGGAGATTTTGTAGAAGATGACAAGTATTTGACACCAGAGCGAGCGACCAATTTAGCTATTCTCAAGGAAAACCTCTATGAGATGCTTGATTTTTTGACGGATCGAGAAAAGAAAATTGTCGTGATGCGGTTTGGTCTTGATGGATGAGAGATGCACACCCTCGAAGAGGTAGGAAAAGAATTTGGTGTTACGAGGGAACGAGTGCGACAAATAGAAGCAAAAACCCTTGAAAAACTTCGTACTCATCCAAGCTCTGATCGAATTCGTTTTTTTAATTAAAAAATGTGTACATAAAAAAATACCCTTTCAAGAAAGGGTATTTTTTTTATAGGATCTTCTTAGAGAAGTGGAGTATTTTCTGTTTCTTTTTTTGCAGTTGTTTTTCTTCGTGTTGTTTTTCGTGTTTTTGTACTTCGTTTTGCTCGTGTGGCTGGTTTTTTTGGTTCAACTGTTTTTTTGACCGCTTCTTTTGTTGAAAGTTCTGTCAGTCCAGCTTCTACTGATCCTGATACTTTGAGTGTTTCTCATTTTTCTTGCGCTCTGAAGTACTCTTGTATCCTTTTTACTCTTTCTTTTTTCTTCTCTATTTGTGTTATGGCCTCATAGGCATCCTGTTCTTTTTGTGCAAAATCTTCTTTTTGTTGTTTATATTGAGCAGCCTTATCTTCAGTTTCAACTTTTTCATTATCAAGATCTCTCATCATAGATTCGATAGATTCGAGAGAGGTGTGAATAAATCCTTCAAGCGTCATTGCTTGGATTGGATCGAGAGGTTTTGAATTCTCGACTTCTGATTTTATTTCATTTTCTTCTGCTGCTTGTGTCATATCAAAGAGTCATCCTTCTTCCTGTTTTGTTTGAGAGATTTGTGGCTCTTGCATTTCTTGTGGTTTACTCGGATTTTTCGAAACTGGTGAGAGAGAAACAATAGATGGTTCGCTATTGACCTGCTCGATTGGAGTAGTAGGGATTGGAGTGTTTGCCTCGAGAACGGCTTGAGGATTGGTACTTATTTCTTGAATTGGTGCCAGATGGTCTGGAGTAGGAGCTGTTTGCAGAGGAATATTTTGTGTAGGCCCCTGCATTTGAGTATTTTGTGGCATGACAGCCTCCATTGATGGATTCACCGTTGAATCAGTGGCAATCACATTTGGGACAACAGGACTTTCGACCGCTGGCATTTGAGGTTCCGAAGGGATAATAATATCTGAGGCTTCAGTTGAGATAGGATTTGCAGCTTGGGCTTGCGCCGTAGCATCATCACCCTGTCCACTCCCTTGTGCAGTAGTTCCCTGCCCACTCCCTTGTGCAGCAGCATCCTCTGTTTTGTTTCCTCATTTGAGGAGATCATCAAAAATTGACATAATTGAAAGAAAGTTAAAAATATACGTATGCACATATGATAGCATATTTTCAAAAATAATGCAAATGTTTTTGTTGTTTTATATACTTTTTTGAGAGGAAAAGAAGATTTTTCCCTTTTTGATCAGGTTTTTTACCAGTTTTTTTATCAAAAAATCCTTTTTAAAATCTATATTGCTTTTCCTTAAATTTTTTTTATAATACACAACATGTCTTTTATACACCTTCATAACCATACACACTATACTTTTCAGCAGGCGCTTGGAAACCCAAAAAAACTTGCTGCCAGAGCCAAAGAGCTCGGTCAAGAAGCTATCGCTATCACTGATGCAGGAAATCTCTACGGTGCTTTTGAGTTTTATCAAGCCTGTGAAAACGAAGGCGTGAAACCAATTATTTGAGTCGAATTTCAAATCTCAAAAAAATGACGAGCCAATCGAGAGAAGGACAATGAACTCTATGAAATTGTATTGCTTGCCAAAAACCTTCAAGGCTATCATAATCTTATCCAGCTTGTGACAAAATCTCAGCTTGAGTGATATGTATGAGGTCAACCTCGTATTGATTTCGAGCTTTTAGAGGAATTCTGAAATAATATCATTGCCCTCTCTGGCTCAATGTATGGAGAGATTTGACAGGCAATCATCACAGGAAAAGAAGATTCATACATTATCGATCGAATTGAATACTATATAAATATTTTTTGATCACAAAATTTCTTTCTGGAAATACAAGAGCATCCAGATCGAGCGATGCAGCCAAAAATAAATGAAACCATTATCCGTATTGCAAAAGATCGCAATTACCAGTATGTCTGAACAAACAATGCTTACTACATTACAACTCAGGATGCTGAGGTCCAGGATATGATGTCGGCAGTTGCAGCTGGACGAGAGCTTGATGATCCAGATCGTTCTACGCTTATGGAAGGAGACTATTCAATTCGCTGCTCAGATGAGATGAAAGAACTGTTTGTCTATGCTCCAGAAGCCTATGAAAATACGCAGAAAATTGCAAATATGATTGACCTCAAGATAGACTATTGAGAGTATAAAATTCCGGTCTTCCCTCTTTCTGATGATCAAAAAGCAGAATTTGAAGTCTATAAAGAAAGTGTAAAGCAGCACAATGCTACTCACAAAGAACAGTTTCAATCCTTTTGAAGTGAGGAGTGGTTTTTGCGACAGCTGTGTATTAAATGACTCAATACCCGATATGGCTTTTGATTTGATGAAAAACAGCAGGATATACTGTTGCAAAAAATCATTGTACCAAAAGAAAAGAGAGAGATAAATACTATTTCTGTCGAAGAGCTTCAGGACATTGCAAAATCATCGTATTCTCAAGAAAAAAAAGATCTTATTTCGCATTTAGATGAAGAAAAAAAATTCCTCGTTGATCGCCTTGAATATGAGCTTTCTGTCGTTAATATCATGGGATTTAATGGTTATTTTTGTATTGTGGCAGATTTTATTTTGTATGGAAAAGAGCACTGAGTGCCGGTTGGACCCGGGCGATGATCGGCGGCTGGGGCGATATTGGCATATTTATCAGGAATTACCGATATTGATCCAATCAAATACTGACTTCTCTTCGAGCGATTTCTAAATCCATCTCGTGTGTCTATGCCCGATATTGATGTGGATTTTTCTGATGAAGGTCGAGACAAAGTGCTCTCATATGTACGGGAAAAGTATGGAGCTGATCATGTCACACAGGTGTGTACTTTTGGGACGCTGGCTGCTCGAGCAGCGGTCAAAGATGCTGGAAGAGCTCTTGGTATTCCTTTTCAGGAGATGAATGATTTTGCAAAACTCATACCAGCTAAACCATGAATTTCCCTGAAGTGAGCACTCGAAGAATCACCAGAATTCAAAGAAGCCTATGAAACAAACACAAATTACAAAAAAGTAATCGATAGTGCAATTCGTCTAGAATGAACCGTTCGACAGCTTTGAGTTCATGCGTGCGCCGTTATCATTGCTCCAGAACCGATGACACATTTTTGCCCGCTTCAACCACCACCAAAAGACCCCAGCACGACGGTAACACAGTTTTCTGCTGGTCCACTTGAAGACCTTTGACTTCTCAAGATGGATTTTCTTGGTTTGCGGAACCTTGCTATCCTGGACAGAGCGGTCAAAATTGTCAAAGATGTACATGGCGTTGAAATCGACCTTCTCAAGATTGATTATGAAGATCCAAAGGTACTCTCACTTTTTGGAGAGTGAGATACAACTGGAGTCTTTCAGTTTGAGTCGGTGGGGATGCGGCGTTATCTCAAAGATCTCAAACCGTCGAGTTTTGAGGATTTGATTGCGATGGTTTCATTGTACCGTCCTGGTCCGCTGCAGTATATTCCAGAATTTATCGATAGAAAATTTGGACGAAAGACAGTAGAATACCCACATCCTTCCCTCGAAAACATCCTAAAGCCAACCTATGGTATTGCTGTGTATCAGGAGCAGATTATGCAAATCGTACAGGCATTTGCAGGGTTTTCACTCGGTGAAGCCGATATACTTCGTCGTGCCATCGGTAAGAAAAAATACAAACTTCTCATGGAACAGCGAGAAAAATTCATCGATGCAGCCATACAGGCAGGACATCCAAAGGATTTGGCAGTATATATCTTTGACGATATTATTGAGCCATTTGCTGGATATGGGTTTAATAAATCGCATGCTGCCTGCTACTCGATGATTGCGTATCAAACGGCATATATGAAAACCTACTACCCCACTGAATCTATGGTAGCTCTTATGGTCAGTGATGAAGAAGATACCGATCGAATTCGTCTTGAAATCGAAGAAGCTCGCGCGAAGTGAATTGAGATTCTCCCCCCAGATGTCAATGAATCTCGAGGACACTTTACTTTTATTGATAATGCAAATATTCGCTTCTGACTTAAAGCCATAAAATGACTCTGAGATGTTCCGATTGCCAAGATTCGAGAAAGTGTCAAAAAGCAAAAATTTACCTCAATTGAAGATTTTATTTCGCGTACCGGTGGAGCTGTTATCAATAAAAAATCGCTTGAATCTTTGATTTACTCTGGTGCGTTGGATCAGTTTGGTGAGCGGAATTCTCTTTTGAAGAGTATCCCAAAAATGACCGCTTATCTCAAGGAAATCGAGCACAAGAATGAGACTTCTCAAATCGGACTTTTTGATATGATGGAAGATGATTCTGGTGTATCTTTTGAGCTCGAAAAAGCTGAACCGATGACATTTGAGAAGAGGCTCAAATGAGAAAAAGAAATGATAGGATATCCGGTTTCAGGTCATCCGATGGATATGGTTGGTGATTTTGTTGAGCAAAAATCAAAAAATACAAAAGTTATTTATGACTGGATTGAAAGGCGGAATTCTGGTGATGATTTGATTCAGGAAAATGAAGATACTCAAGAAAATCTAGAGTGAACTTCATCCTGACAAAATGAAAAAAATGATACAAAAAAGGACAAATCTCAACAAAAACAAAAAGAGGAGTCTCAGTATGCGACACTTATTGGTTTTATCGCTGAGGTGCGACATATTCCAACAAAATCTGGTGGCAAAATGATTGTTGCTCGAGTGGAAAGTAAATGATTTGATTTTCGGATTCTTGTCTTCCCTAAGGATTTTGACGCCTATCAATATAAAATCCAAGAAGATCATATGGTTATAGCCAATGGAAGGTTGCGTTTTGATGATGAGCGAGGTGAGATATCTGTCTCCCCTTCTGCTGGTTTTGGAAAAAAAGATGAAGCCAAAAAAGACACGAGCGCTGTAAAAGTGTTTACTATATCGCAATTTTTTGCATTAGCAAAAAGATTTCAGAAATGAGATACTCATGAAGATGCTCATGAACAAGATGTAAAAAGATATACGATTGTAGTCCCTCCTTTTTGGACTCGAGATGACCTCCTTGAACTCAAGAAATTCCTTGAATCTCAAGAGAAGTGAGATATTGAAATATTTATCAGTATTTCTGATAAGAAAAAAACCACAAAAATTTTCCTTGCAAGTATCGAAAAGTTAAAAAAATGGGTATGAGAGAGAATATAAGATTATAGGGTTTGTATCAATGTATGATTAAAAACCTTTCTTGTACGTAAACCCCTCTCTTTACTGTCTTCATGTTTCGATATGGTTTTCATCATTTCTTCCACATAATTTCATATGAGTTCGAGAAGAATATTTGCGTATTCTTTTGTGATTTTTACAAATCATTCATTATAGATTTGTTCGTCGCTAAAATGCAGTTGTCAACTTATATAGCGCAGAAAGTTTTGTAGATATGTGGGGTCCCATAAGTACATGTTGACGAGTTCATTGGCATCTTCAATAGCCCTTATAGCTGCTTGGCTTCTCTTATTTTCTCTCTTTTTTCTTTCCTTTTCCTCTTTTCTATCGCTTTCCTCTTCATTATCTGGAATTGTATAATTCTCAACACTCCCAAAAGTAGAGAGCCCATGAGTTCGTCATAAATCTCTCATTCTTATATCATACATTTCTTTCCAAAGTATTGCATAAGTAGAATCCATAGTACCCTTTAATACTTCTTGTGCCCATATATTAGCAGCACTTCAATTATTTATTCATACATTATTTTCTGAGAGTTCTTTATGGTATAAATATTCCTGATACGCATGGGAAGTTTCATGAAGTATTGTATATCTTTTTGTTTCGTCTCAATCCAAAGGAAATGAATCTCAAAGCATGACAATAAATCGTTGTCTTGCATTCTCTGGCATATTATGCAATCACATAAATATCTTTTTTGATCGAGAATTATATTCATCATGCCATCGATTTGTATACTCCATTCCTTGTATAAATCCTGTATCTATTAAAAAATTGCCCAATCTTTCCGGAAGATTTTTAAAATCTTCATTTTCTGTATCAAGATTATTTTTGAACGATTCTGGTCGTGCAAGATGTATATGCAACATCTCTTCCCAGTCAGATATATTTGGCGTAACTTCCATAATTTTCTTGATTTATAATAGAATATAGAAGCATACTATCATATTTTTCTCTTTTTTACAAACTTATTTTTCTACAAATTCTTTGAGTTTTTTCTCAAAATTCTCGAGAGAAAATTCTTCAATTGAGTTCGTGCAAGTTTTTGCCAGTTTTTCCCAGTAAGTTTCTGGGGTTTCGGTTATCATCTTGATAATTGCAGCATATATATGCGTGTCATCATGGGTATCAAGGAAAAGTCAGTTTTCTCAGACTTTTATAGTCTCTTGGAATCCTCATTCATTGATGGCAATAACTGGAGTTCCACAGGCGGCAGATTCGGTTACGACCATTCAAAAATCTTCATTTTTACTAACAGCGATTGTAGCTGTGGCATTTCTAATGCAATCGACAAGATCATCATTGTTTTTGAGGCAATAGAAGTAAATATTTGGATATTTTTTACTTTGAATGGCTTTTCATTTTTCTTTGGTTGGTTCAATCTCGGCAAGTCTCATATATTCTTCTCGCTGAGAATCTTCAGGACCAAAAAGAATAACAACATTTTTATCAGGCATACTTCGAAAGGCTTCGATAATATGGTCAATACGCTTTGTATGCGTCAGTCGTGCAAAGGAGAGAAAAAAAGTATTTGGCAGTCATGGAAACTTTTCGCGAAAATGGGTATTATGTTCTGGAGAGAACTTTTTTGTATCTACCGGTGGATAGAGGATGTGTGCATCCTTTCTCCCAAGCCACTTCCCTGCTCTTTTTTTGTTTGTCTTTGAATTGACAAAAAGAGTATCGACTTTTTTTATCTCAGAAAGGTAGATTTTTTTTAAGAAAAAAGCAGTGATTTTATATGGAATTTTTGCCATCCTTGGTACTTTTGCTAGATACTCATCATAGAGATCGAAGAGATGCCTAGAAATCGAGTGAGCATAATAAAAACTTTTTTGATGCTCTGAGAGTCCCCAAATTGCTGAAATCGCTTCATTTGAGAAAAAAACAATCTCATATTCTTTGAGAATTTTTTTTGATCGGAAAAATCGCCATTTCATTTTTATAAAACCCAGCATACCTTTTTTGAAATGTGGGTGTACCTGAATAATATTTCACTTGAATCCCATAAATCGAGCATCATAGCAATCTGGTGACCAGTAGGCTGTTGCAATATCGGCATCAAGAATCTTAGCAATTTCGATATTCATCCGCTCTGCCCCGCCCTTCATCAGGAAGATATCGTGAAACAAGAGGATTTTTTTCTTTGTTTTCATGCGAGCATTATATAAAAAATCCCTTAAAAGTAAAGAGGGAAAAGTTCAACTTCCTTTTGCTTTTTTTCGGTTTCTTTATATAATTACCTCGTATTTTTTTAAATTTTTGTCTATGTCTAAAAAATCGAAACACAAGCATATAAGTGCTTGACTTATTCCAACTGTCATCGATAAGGTCGGTGGTCAAGAGCGAGCCTATGATATCTATTCTCGCCTGCTCGAGGATCGTGTGATTTTTCTCGGTGATGCGATTGATTCTGCTGTTGCAAATACAGTTGTAGCACAGCTACTTTTTCTTGAAAAAATGGATCCAAAAAAACCAATTACCCTGTATGTGAATTCTCCAGGAGGACATGTGACGGCTGGACTTGCAATCTATGACACCATGCAGTATATCAAACCAGATGTTATCACGATTTGTGTCGGACTTGCGGCTTCGATGGGATCGATTATCTTGGCTGGTGGTGCGAAGGGAAAACGCTACGCACTCAAGCATTCGGAAGTGATGATTCATCAGCCACTTGGTGGCATGGAGGGTCAAGCTGTCGATATCAAGATTGCCGCTGATCATATTATGAAAACAGGTGATACGCTCTATAAGATCCTTGCTGATCATACGGGTCAAGACCTTGAGACTATCCGAAAAGATTGTGATCGTGATAACTATATGAGCGCGAAAGAAGCGATGAAATATGGGCTTATAGATAAGGTGTTGTAAAAAAAGTCATTCCGGACTTGATCCGGAATCTTCCTTATTTAGAAAATATGACAAATTGATATGTATACATTACGACAAATAATTATCAGTGAAGTTTGTATACCGGTGTTACTTCTGATCTTATAAAAAGAATTTCTGAATATAAGGAAATTATTCATAAGGGATCATTTTCTGCAAAATATAATTGTAAAAAGCTTGTATACTATGAATCTTTTGATACGATTGAATCTGCAATTATTCGTGAAAAGCAGATAAAAAATTGGAAAAGGTCGTGGAAAATTGAATTAATTGAAAAAGAAAACAAAGACTGGGAAGATTTATTTTATAAACTTATTGAACAATAAAATTTGAAGATTCTGAATCAAGTTCAGAATGACTCAATATGTAAATTATTTACCTTCTATTCTCTAAATTCTAAATTCTAATTTCTAATCTCTATGAATCAAATTCAAAACCTTCTCACAAAATGAGTCTCTAATATTATCGATCGGGAAAATCTCGAGAAAAAACTTGCATCAGGGCAAAAGTTGACTATAAAATTTGGGATTGATCCGACAGCAGCAAAGGTTCATATTGGACATATGGTCCCCTTTCTCAAGCTCAAAGAATTTCAGAAAATGGGACACAAAATCGTGCTTTTATTTGGTGATGCGACGGCTCAAGTTGGTGACACGAGTGATAAAGATGCGGAGCGACCAATGCTTACTCGAGAAGAAACTCGAGCCAATGCCGAGGCTTTTTTGCAAAAGTTTGCAAAAGTAATTGATACAGAAAAAATTGAGATTTATTATAATAGTGAAGGTCTTGATGCGGTCAATTTTGCTGGAGTTGGTGAGCTTGCAAAAAATTTCTCAGTAGCAGAAATGCTCGATCGTGATAACTTCTCAAAGCGATACAAGGCAGGAATGCGAATTTCTCTGCAGGAATTTCTCTACCCTATTATGCAAGGATATGATAGTGTATGCATTGCTCGTAAGTACGGATCGTGTGATGTTGAGCTCGGTGGAAATGATCAGTACTTTAATTTGCTTGCTTGAAGACGGATTATGAGCGCTTTTGATATGCCAAAACAAGATATTATGACGTTTGATTTGCTTCTTGGGACGGATGGAGAGAAGATGAGTAAAACCAGACCAAATTGTATTCTTATTGATGAGGCGCCGCAGTCTATGTATCAAAAATTGATCAATGTACAAGATGATTTGATTGTTCACTATTTTGAGCTTGCAACAGATGCAACACTCGAAGAGATTGAGCAGATAAAAACTCGAATACAAGATGGTGAGCATCCAAATATCCTCAAAAAAGAGCTCGCTCAAAGAATTATCACAATGTACCATGGAAAGCCATATGACGAAAATGATACTTCTCATATAGAGCTTGTTTCTCTTGGGCAACATGAAATGGTCGAAAGTGGAAAAATTACGATTGGAAATCTTCTCAAAGCTGTCAAATTTTGTGGGACTTCTGGTGATGTGTGAAATGCGGTCTCTGGTGGATCGGTGCGACTTGATGGTGAAAAAATTGATGATATGCGTCAAGAAGTCACACTTTCTGACGAGCCACAGTTGCTCCAGATGGGGAAGAAAAAAGCAGTAAGAATTGTTTTATAAGCTATGAATGCAGAATTGAGGAAAATCCTTGAGAATCAGATCTTTCGCTATGAAAATCCCAAGCGAATTCCTCTTTCTGTACGCTATCCAAACCTTCGAAAGTCAATTATGGAGATAAAAAGAGCAAAGAGAAAATTCAGTAATATTTTTAATGCAAATATTTGCTATAAGAAATGAACGGCGTATTTTCCGAATATAGCAGCTCGGCATCAATCTGTTTTGAGACGCAGGCTTGGTGATAGCAATCCTCGTTTGCAAGAACAAAAAATTATCAACATTCGTCAAGCGATCAAAAAATTTGATATGGTGATTATCGAACCGGGAAAGGTGTTTTCTTTTTGGAATATTCTTGGTACACTGTCTCGAGACAAAGGCTATGTTGATGGAATGTTGATTTCAAATGGGAAAGTCAAAGAATGACTTGGTGGTTGATTGTGTCAGCTTGCTAACTTCTTTTATTGGATTTGGCTTCATGTGCCATGTGAAGTTGTCGAAAGATATCATCACAGTGTCGATATATTTCCCGACTCTGGACGAGTCTTGCCTTTTGGCAGCGGAGCAACCATTGTTCAAAACTATATTGATTTGCAGATCAAAAATACTTCTCATTCACCCATACAAATCAAAATTTGGCTCACCGATAAACATCTCAAATGACAACTTCTTTCTCTTAACAGAATTCCCCAAAAATTTCATATTTTTGAGAAAAATCATACATTTGCCTCTAAAAATCAACAATACTTTCGTTATAATGAAATTTGGCGAGAAGAAAAAAGAGAGGGAAAAATCCAAAAAACTCAGAAGATTGCTACTAATTTTGCACCTGTTCTCTACCCTATCAATTCCAATTATTTTAATCAGAACAACTTTACTTGCTTACAATTTTAGATTTTATGATTCAAACCATTCAAAACATTATTCGCCTGATTCATAAGAGAATCACTTTTTTTAATACGGTTGATAATCGCGGATTTTTTAAGTGACATTCGACCTATATCGAAGGAATCCAAGATGAAATACAGGAGGTCAAGGAAGAACTCGAAAATCCAGATAAATTTATGTATCTCGAGGATGAGCTTTGAGATGTTTTCTGGGATTACATGTGTCTTCTTGAAAGCCTAGAACAAGAAGGAAAAATCAAGAAATCTCGGGTTTTTGATCGATGCTTGACAAAATTTGAAGCAAGAATTGGGAAAAATGGAGACGAATGAAACCAGTGGAATGATACCAAAAAGCAACAAAAAGAAGTTTTGCAGTGTGAATATGATGAATTTTGTAAAAAGAAAAACAATTTAAAAACTGGAAAAGACAATGGAAAATTGAACTCATAAAAAAGCAAAATCCAAATGGGAAAAATTTATGTTATAAATGTATTGAACAATAGCATTTGAAGCTTCTGAATCAAGTTCACAATGACTTTTCAAAATAACTCTTAATTTCTCTATAATGCGAAAATTTGTAATAATTATATCTATCATTATTTTGATAGCTATTGATGCCATAAGCAAATGGTTTTTTCATGGAGTGTTTCAGGCAATGGTTTTTGGTTGTCCCTACACAGGAACATCATCAATTTCTTGCGTGTCTGTTGCTGATGAGAGGATTTTGTATCAGTACTTCCCTCTTTTGTCAGATATATTTGGAATTCAGCTTTCGTACAATACTTGAGTCGCTTTTTCATTTCATATTCCAGGTTTTTTCCTCAAGATTTTGACCCTTGTACTAGTCATAGCTATTTGAGTATATTTTGTATTCACAGAGTATCCAAAGAAGTCAAAACTTCTCGATATTTGATATGTGTGTATCCTTGCTGGGGCGCTTTCTCATACCTATGAGCGAATATTTCATGGATACGTTATTGATTTTTTTTCACTTAAATATTTTGCTATTTTTAATTTTGCGGATATAATAATCTCAATTGGTGTCATTTTTATACTTTTTTATTATTTTTTCTATGACAGATCAGATACTGCAACAAAATCAAAATAATGATTTTTTCCAAGAAATGACTCAGACCAATGAAGAGCGTCTTGGTCCTCCAAAAATAGACTGGACAGGAATTTTGCTGATGACATTGGTCGCTTTGTTTTGTGGATTTCTTACGTCGGTAAGTGTGCTTATTTCAGCATTTTTTACTCTGGGGCGATTTTCACTTGAAAGCGGTGTTTCACCGATGATTCTTTCTATGATTGCGATGTTTGCTCTTTGGGTTGCAAGTATGATATATATTTGGGCGGCTCGTACGCTCTTTCCGTATGTCTATACGAGAAATAGGATTCTCTATGTACAGGTTTCAGTTTTTACTGTTTTGTTGTATATCTGTATGATGCCGATTTATCTGATTGTTTCTTCGCAGTCAGGAATTGAAACTTCTAATATACTCTATGTCTATTTAGTGCATATTTTGTTGACACTTTTTGGGCTTGAGCTCCTTTCTGGGATGATTACACAGTATCGCTATATCCTCCTTTCTTTTTATGCTAATATTATTAGTCTGATTCTTACGAGTGGATTAGTGTTTTGGTTTTTTAAAGGAGCATCTGATTCAGAGGCGGCTCTATTTATCTTGATGGGTATATCGATGATTGCCTTTACGCTTTTTACTTTTTTGACTTTTTTTATCAAGTATCTCTATTACACACTCTATATTTCAACAGGAAAAGATATGCTTGGAAATGTATTTTGAAATATAGAAGAAATTGAAAAAGCCTCTCTCAAAACCGTAGAAAAAGAACTTCTTAATTCCTAAATTTTTATTTTTATGCACCTTCTCGTTCGCAGAGCTCTCCAAACATATTTGGCAGAAAAACGTATTCTCTCACAGGCAGATGTTGAGTCTGATATGCTGAAATTTACAACACAAAAAGACGCTCTTTTTATCACGCTATATCTTGACCAAAAGGTCATTGCATCAGCTGGGCGAATCCAGTGTCAAAAAGAAAATAGCTTCTTAGAATGTATTGATTTAGCGCTTTTGACTCTCAAAGATCCTCGATTTTCTCAGAATTTACAAAATGTAGATGAACTTGCAAAAATATCAATTCGTGTTGATGTTTTGGGGCAAAATGCTCGTCGTCTTCTTAAGTCAATTGATGAGCTTGATATCAAGAGTGAATGAATTATTTTTCTCTCTCAGAGTTTGGGTGTGATGTCAATTATTCTCCCAAAAATGATACAAAATGATCCGTCACCACAAAGGTATTTTGAGTTGACTTGTAAAAAAGCTGGTGTCGATTCAGAAAAACTCCAGTCAAGTGACTATGTCATATATGGCCTCTCGACCGAGGTATCAAGTGAGTAGTATTATTTTTTCTTCTTTTTTGGAGTCGGTCTTGCGCTGTCGCCAAGTGAACTGATATAATTGATAATCCCCTTCTCTGTCCAGTCTTTACAGGCTGGATTTTTTGCTTGGCAGTGATATCGCCCGAAGAGGACCATGGGATGATGAATTCGTTTTTTGAGGTCAATTGGAAGGAGTGCGTCGAGAATCTTATCTGTTTGCTCTGGGGTTTTTGTTTTGACGATTTTCATACGGTTGGCAACACGATGGATATGAGTATCCACGCCAATATAGGGCATATCATAGAGTACAGAGAGTACGACTTTTGCTGTTTTGATACCAACTCCTGGAAGTTTTTGCATTTCTTGTAAATTATTTGGAATTTTCCCGCCGTATTTGTCTGCTAATAGAATCCCAGTTTCTTTGACAAATCGAGATTTATTTCGAAAAAAGTTGATGTATTGGATATGGTTTTCTATTTCTTCAAGTGAAATTTTTTTCATATCTTCTGGCTCTCTTACCTTTGCAAAAAGTGCAGGTGTTACCTTGTTGACTTGCTTATCAGTTGTTTGTGCTGAGAGGATAACAGCGATCAAAAGTTGGAAATCACTCTCGTAATCGAGTTCTATTTTTGTATCTCCATAGAGCTCTATCATCGCTTCAAGTGCCTTGATCTGGAGAGGTTTCAGGCGCTTTTTTTGTTTCTTATTCTTGTATTGTTTCGACTTTGTAGGCGTTTCCATAAACATTGATAAGGTTATTATTGCATATTTTCGCATCACTACAAATAAAGAGTTTTCCAGGAATCCTCGCGTCTATGTAGACGATATTTCCTTCGAGAATTGTATTTTTGTGATTTTGTATATATTCCTTGAGTCCGAGAAACTCTCGAGAGATCTGGTCTTTTATATCAGTATTATTTCCAGTGATATCTTGGAGTGTGAAGATAATTTTTGTGTTTGATTCAAGTATCAGATGGACTTCATTTTCTTTTAAGAAATACTTTGCCCCTGTGATTTTAAGGTCAGACCATTCATTTTCAAAAATTGCAAATACACGCTGAAGTAAGAAAGCGTTCAAATCACTTATAATCTTTTTGTAATCACGAAATAAACTTGACTGTAGTTTGTATGATATTATTTCTAAATGGTATTGAAATTCATTGTTTTTGAGGTCGGCAATAGGTATAAGTACTCCATTAGTAGAAAGTCCCCACCTATGCTCTGCTACTCAATAAATCGTTGTATCAAATGGATTTGGAAGTGATTTTATGAGAATTTTGATACCGTTTGGGTACAAGCGATTCACTTCTATTGACTCGATATTTTTCATTCCACTTTTTAGTTCAGCTGCTATTTTCTTTTGATCAATAGAAAATATATTGCTTCCATAGATATATTCTATCGATTTATAAGCGAGACTCATATCAATACCCTTGTTGATTCATTCAATGATAACTTGATTTGGGCTAATTTTGAAATAGGGAGAAAACCATACGATATATCCACTGAGAATAAAAAGTACAGCGGCAATAATAGACATAAAAATACTCAAATCTTTTTGTTTTTTCTTGCCAACTTGACCATGAACAAAGGTTGAAATATGAGCTTTGGTTTTTTTCTGAGATTTTGATTTTACCTGCGTGCGAAATGTTTTTCTCTTGATATCACTCTTTTTATCGTTTTCACTCGCATCAAAAAGGTACTTTTGTTTTTTTTCTTTTTGTACCCGTTTTTGGAATTGCTTATCTTCTTTTGAAGTTGCAAAAAAATGTTTGATTTTACTCAGAAAGGTGGTATTTTTCATCGAGTTGAGATATAAGAGAGGCAATGTCTACAGCTTGTTTTTTTTCATTCGTTGGCTTGAAAGTAATTTTTGGGGCACTGCGTAGACTGAGAGTTTTCGATAGGTATCGTCTGAGTTCTGGTACAAGTGTTCGCAGTGTTCGCATTATATCATGGCGTTTATCGGTATCAAAAGCAACAAAAACACTCAGATGACTTTTGTCTGGCGTCAGTTTTATTTCGGTAATGCTGATGATTCCAAGTTCATCTTCGTATTCTTGAAAATGCGTAAGCACATAGCTGCGAACTTCTCGCAGGAGAGTACTCTCCATTCGTGTATTTCGTAAACTCATAGGAGGATTATATGAAAAAATCAAAAAAAAGAAAGGAAAATTTATGGGTTTTTGTGGAAAATATTATTTCTCAAGGTCTATATTTGATTGTGTGATAATTGTTGTAAAATCTTTTTTGAGTTGATTGACCACATTTTTATATATTTCAAGAGGATATCACTTGGCTTGTTTTGGATTTTCGGCTTCTTTCATTTGATATTCTATAACTGTTGGAGTATATCCATTTTCTGCTTTTTTATGGGTGATTCTTGCACTGGCAGTTTTTCCCATTCCATATCAGAGGATGAAAATATTTGGATTTTTTTTAAGGATTTCTTTTGATTGTTCATTAAAAAAATTGCTTCCAGAATAGAGGTCTCAGTCTGAGAGTACAATGGCAAGTCACTTCGAAGAGTGCTCTATGTTCTTCAAACAGGTTTCAATTCCTTCTGCGTTTGCATGATTATATTCGTTTCTCGTACAAAAAGTTTCAATAATTTCTGGCACAGATCAGGTATAGATACGGTCTCAAAAAAGGGTCACTTGTGTAAAATTGATGTCCAATTTCTCAGCAATAAGCGAGAGGAGTACCAGCGAAAGGTAGGCATAATCAGCCTTTTTTCAGCACTCCCAATTTCCAGTGAGCTTTCACATAGATCCACTTATATCAATCGCAAGAGAAAGGTCTTGAAGCTGTAATTGTACTTCCTGATTGGGTGTGAGTTTTTGTTTTGATTTCTGAGTAAAAATACTCGTGTTTCAAACAGATAATCGCTGTATAGCGCGACTATCAATACGCAGATCTCCTGTTGAGAGTCCTCATTTTTTCCTTTTTCTTTGCATTCACAGGATCTGTTGACCTCGTATTTTTTTTCTGTTTTCAATTATATTTTGCAAGTGGTGGATAATTTCTTCGGCATCATCTCGTACAAATTCAAGGGCACTGCGAAAATGTATATTTTCTATGCTATTTTCGAGATCCCAGTGTATATGTTCGACTTTTTCTTGTATATTTTCCCGAAGTTCAAAAGTGTCAATATCTTCTGGTTTTTCCTCAGAGAGTGTATCCATGATTTCTTGTGCCCCTTTGAGAAGATCTTGGTTGTTATTTTCTTGTTCGTTTGAGTCTTTTTTGATAGGAGTGGCGTCAAATATTTTCCACTTCCCCTCTATATATACCTCGCTCCAGGCATGTCACCTGGTTTTTGAAAGTATGGTTTCTCGTGTATTTTCTTTGGTGTTTGTTGCATTGTAGGCAACGATTCCAGTGATAAGTCTTGCTGGAAATCAGATGTTTCGACACAGAATAACAAAGAGCTTATTGGCAGGAAGACAGTCAAATTCATCCGCTGCAAAGAGTACTTCGGTATCGTGATTGATATTTTTTGTATTCAATTGACTCTGACTGATATTCTTATACTTCTTCGTTGTCTGTATTACATGTAAAATATCTTGTGGAGTTTTGAATTTTGAGGTATCTATCTTATTTCCAGTGTAGAGTTTTTTTGTGTCTTCTTCTTGTACACTCTCAAATATTTTGGGATCTTTTCAGATACCAATTTGCGTCTTACAGGTCTGTAAAAATCGCAAAGAATAATTCCCAGATGCATCTTGAAATACCTCAACTTCTTCCCTGTTCCAGTTATAGACAGATAAATGGTGGATATCAATTGGTAAATGGTATATTTTTCACTTTTTTCCAGGGTATGTATAGATACTATTTGTTTTTTCTGGTTGCGTTTGTTCGAGTTTTTGTTGTTGGGCATTTGCCTGTATAAACTTTCCTGTTTTATGATTGAATATACTTAGCGTTTGCTCGTAAAAGTATTTATACCCGACAGCTGGTTGTATCACTCAAAATATGCCACTATCTTCATTTGCTCGTTCTTTCGAGAATCACTCATGCTCACTATACTCTTGATGCGCTTCGATTCATTCAGGTTCTTGTTTCGTTTCTTCACTTTCGCTATCATCGCCATTATTATCTTTATCCTCAACTGTTTGGTTATTTTTTGTACTCTCTAATAGGCTCTGGGTAAATTGTATGTACTCATGTACCAGTTCTTCAAAACTTCAAACCTGTTTCGTTTGCAATTTCTCTTTGATAAACATCCAAAGTGATCCAGTATTTGTAATATTTTCGGAGATGGCATCGAGCGTTTTTTGTATATACTTTTCTGTTTTGTCAAAAAAACTTCTTCTTGACTTTTGATATACTTTCAAAAATATAAATACATTTTTGAGCTGCTGTATTTCATGCTCTTGGAGTAAGGTATGGGTATATTTCTGTATCTCCTGATCGTCAAAGTGAGCAATTGCCAATAATAAAAATATAAATCATATATTTTCTCCCCACTCGATTTGCTCGTAGCGACGAGGAAGAGTGATGGTTCCCTTTCAAATACAAAAGTCCTCTCAAAAATGCACACGATCTGAAAGTCAGTATGTCTCTAAGAGATGAGAGGTATGTACTTTGTCTGAAAGCATAAAAAATAAATACTAAAGAAAATTCTTATAGAGTACATCTGTATTCATGCCAAGGTTTTGTATCGTGTACTCAGTATCTCTAAAATCTCTATCAATTTTGACTATGGCGGTTTCTTTTTCTTCTTTTTTCATAGACCTATCTTGTACGATGCTTTGTATATCCTCCTCGGTATCTTGTATATATGCTTCGAAAAAAGTCGACAGTACAATCTGGGCACTTGTTCTTATGTCGCTCTGTTGTATTGCATTGATATTTAATCAGTAGATACTGATAAATTTTGGAACATTGATTTTTTTTCATACAAAAATTTCAGGAGAAAATGTAATATTTTCATGTGTATGTATCTGACCATGGACGTTTAGTTTTCACATCGCTTGTCGTACGAGAAATCGTAGAGCGATATCTGCGTTGCGAATATGGAGATTTCAGGGGATTTCTTTGAGAGAAAGGAGTATATTTATATCTCATTGGCTTTGTTGTTGTTGTCCGAAATCTACCTCTGCGTCAGGATCAATCTGTGTCATGATTTTTTGTTGGAGGTCAAATCTCCAACATGTCGCATTAATATACGTAAACTTCCCAATCTCTAAGGCACTACATTTATTTATGTCCAACATTCTTATCTTTTTAGCACTTTCTATGGATATTTCTTGGAGTTCGTCGCTGTGTCTTATGTCTATATCTCATACCGTTCCAAGCTGTAACTTTGAGAGTCGTGGACTGTATTCATCAATAGTGATATCTTGTGCTTTTGTAACTTGTACTTCTTGCAGTTTGTCGGAAGTACCAATATTTATATTGTCTGCTATCTCGATATTGAGCGTTTTCAAATTGCCACAATCTTCTATGCATAGATCTCAACGGACTTTGAGTCCTTTGGCTAAGTGTGATGTCGAGGCTCCATCAATTGTGAAATTTCACTGTATTTCTTGTATTTTTGAAAGATCAATAGTGCTTTCTTTTATTGTGAGATCTTGTGGCCAGCAAATTCATACCAGTCTATTTCAATTTATTTTACACATTCATTCTTTTGTCAGGTCATTCCAACTGAGGGCTTTTTCACGTCATATGGTTTTCAGCTGCCAGAGAAGTTCAAAATCTTTTTGACAGAGAAAGGTCTTAAAATACTTTTCAGGGTCTTCTTTTTTGAGTTTTTCTCCAAAGATTGCATTACTTGCTTTTTCCCATAAGCTTTTCGCTGCCTTCATGATACCACCGTCTTGTATTTTATTGAATATATTCTGAAATTCTTTTTCTCAAATGGGCTTACCGTTTTGTTTACTTTCCTCGATCCTATCTAATAACTGCCGTATATTCGGATCTTTGAGATATTCATGAGGCATAAAAACGCCATCGATATTACAATCCTCCAAAATTTTTCCAGCATACAGTATTTGCGCTTGGTTATAGATGCTTGCTGCGATTTCTTGGATTGTTTTATCCTTTATTTTGCGGTATATGTTCTCAAACTCCTCTTTTGTATCATCTGCAAAAGCATCGAGGAGGGATTTGATAGAAGCATTTGCATTTTTTCCTATACATATCTCTCGTAGCTCTTCGTCTATTCACAGCCCATTTTGTATATCAATTCTGCCACTTTTCTCATAAAGGAGAGCCCGTATCTGTATATCGATATGAGTTCATTGGAGGAGTAAATATCCAGGAAGAGATGATGAATAGTTGAGGAGCATATCCAAATCGTGTATATTTCTATTGTGATCTATATCCTCTCTATTATCCTCTTGAACTTGTCGAGAGTTCGTGGTGTTTTCAAACAAATCACCCTGTTTCATATGAGATATTTTTTTCTTATGATGATTTGTATCCCATCAAAAATATACAGAATCTTCAAATTTCTTTTTGGCATATATTTCATCTATTGCATCACACTGATCTTTTGCAGGCCATCATACCATGTCCAGTGTTCAAGGGATTTTTTCACATTCGAGAATTTCTTTTGTACTTTTTCCATGATAGAGTCATCAGAAATGGGGTCGTGTACGGACCTCTATTTTTCCATTATTTATCCTGTCGATTATTTGCTTTTGGAACTTTCCATCCTGTCATGTGAGATCCATGTGTTCGACAGAGAATTTTTCTCTGCTGTCATTTTCTGCATCATAGAGCACGAAGAGATCTGACTCGATGCTTGTAAGCGTAGTATCTGAGAGTACTTGTATATTTTTGTTGTTTATTTGCTGTTTGATTTTGCTTATGAGAGCAGGGTTTTGGCTTCTTATATTTATACCTCAAACACACACGACAGTGCCCATAGCAGCGATATCTATAATTTTTGAAATCAGTTTTTCATCCGTTGATTTCTCTATATTTCAAAAATAGATTTCACTGATGATAAGTTTTCAATCTTGTATCGCCTGCATGATTTGATATTGAAATTTCTCTTCCACTCATTCGAGGGATACTTCTGTATCTTCATCACCAAAAAATGGATATTGTAAAACAAATTCATTGCCATTTCTTTGGTATATATATAATTCCCACGGAAACAAATTCTCTCCGTATCATAGAGTAATCATGTCGGAGTGCTTGGCGAGTGAATACCAATCAATTTCAAAAGCTGACTCCAGTGCTCCATAGAGTGATTGGAGCATCTGCCAATCCTTGTCATTGAGAAAAATTCTAAAATACTCTTTTGGAGCATGACATCTCAGATAATTTAGGCATTGGTCAGTGATTTGCTCTTCTCATTTTTCATACTGTGATGGATCAATATCAAGGTCATCAAGAGAGAGATTCTCTATTTTGTACCCAGTGATATTCCCCTTTTCGTCATACACTGCGCAGGAGTGTGTATCGCATCAAGAGAGAATATCTTCATAAGAGATACCAAATCAATGAGAGAGACTTATGATAGTGTAGTATTGTTCTCCCGAAAATAGGAGACTTATAGCAGTTTCAGGATCATGTTGTCTGAGATATTCAAAATCATTTTTCTCTACTCTTCCAGATTTTTTCGATTCTTCAAGTATTACGCTTGATCTTTCCTCGGATGAGAGTTGTGATGGTGTTATTGGTTTATTCATACGTAAGAGGATTATTCAAATACACGAAAAATTTGCTGGCTTTCTTCTCACAGAAGTGTTTTTTCTTCTTGGCTGAGAGAGAAGAACTGTTTGATTTTTAGCATCAGTTCATCGGCACTTCGAGAAGAGAGCAGTATTTTTTTGAAAATATCGAGAGTCATAATCTTTTCGGCAAGAATTTTAAGCTCTTCATCTGTACCGAGGTGTTGAGATTTTTTGAGTTCGTTTACTTTTTTGCGAATAGGAAATACGATTTTTTCAAGTATTTCATAGACATACAATTGTAATACCTCTCATAGGTTTTGTATCAGTGTGGGATTATGTATTTTTGCAAAAGCTAAGATGATATCTCTTTCCTCACCTATATCCTGTATGTAGTCTATGTGTATATTTGTAAATCGTCATAGGAGCGCTGTATTGAGAGGATTGGTTCCAGAAAAGAGTCTATTATCAAATGGATTGACAGTTGCTACAATATGAAAATTTGGGTTTCTTCTGTATGTATTCCCGTTTATAGTGATACTTCCAGTTGTATCCAAGAAGTTATTTAAGAATGTGAGTTCCGGGCTCATATTGAGCTCTTTGAGTTCTACAATTCCACCATTGATATAGTAGTCCAAAAATGGCGTGATAGTATTCTCTATTTCTGACTCATTGAACTGTACATGACTTGAAAATGTTTTTTCACTTACGTTTGAATCTATTTGAAAACTTATATATGGAAGTCAGAGCTTTTGTGCTACTTCTACGGTGTATGATGTTTTTCCTACCCCAGAAGGTCCGGTGAGAAGTATATCGTTTCCCATCAGCAGCTGTTGTTCCATCTCTTCGAGTGTGTTTTGTGTTGTTGGAGATACTTCTTTTTCTTGTCAAAATTTTGGGCCCAGTATATCATATACTCTCGAAGAAATTGGCTTGGCTCATCCATAAATATTTTCGGGAGTCGCTGTATGAGAAGTTTCTTTTCATCAGTTGTGAAGCCCAAGCGTATCGATTTGACTGAGTTTTTTCTTTATTTCATCATCCAAGATTTCATTTTCTTTTCTATCCGTGATTGCAAGTAAGATAATGATATCGTGCTTATTTCCAGTACGAAGCTTTTGTTGGAGTGTTTTTTTCGTAAAAAATCGTAGCGTATTTCCATTTTCGAGGATGAGAAAATGCTTTTTGCTCTTTGCTTCTTTGAAAATGGGATGCTCACTTCCCATAGCATAATAATTGTTGAGAATGACATCATTGACCTTTGCGTTTGGGATATAGAGGGTTCCATCATCATCTTCGTATCGAATATCTCGAATTTCTCAGGTAAATCAGAGCACGCTTATGATAGGTTTTTTATCGACCTCTCGTTGTATAATTTTTGAAAATCTTCGTATTTCAAGTGATTTTGGTCTTTCAAATACATTGTCATACTCTATACAATCTTGTTTTTCCAGAGACTGTATTTGAGTGTTTGTTTGGTTTTTGGGTATGAGGATTTTCAAACTTTTGTTTCCAAATACTTTTGTCTTTACATCCTGAATCGTTTCTATGTTTTCGAGGTCCTCAGGGTGTTCACTCGAAAAATACAGTGTTGTATTGTCAATATCTACACACAAAACTCTCTCACCGGATCAAAGTTTTTGCGTTTGTATATTGTGTATAACTTTTTTTCTTCTTGAATCGACAATTCTGGAATGAATATCTTCAATAAAATCATAGAAATTTTCTATTCTTTCAAGTTCTTTTCACTGTGATTGGACTTCATTTCTTGATTGTTGCCTAAATATATTTGGATTAAATACCGCCTTCTGTACGTTGAGTTGACAGTCCGTATCTCATTCTTTTGAAAATTCAGATCACAGATCGTTCTCTTCTGAATCTATGGCATTGTGCATCATATCGTATACGACAGGATGAAGCACTTTTATATCTTCCCTATCGATGTGTATCCTTTCTCAGGGCAATGCCTGGGTAAGGATTGTATAGAAAGTGTGTATATCATTGTGATGAGTGATATACTCTGCCTGGACAATTCCACAGATATTTTCTTGAAGCAGTGGAAGTGATATTTTCTCAAATTCTTTTTGTAAGTTACAGGAACTGATAGTCTTTCCTATGATATTTTTAAATAAATGCTCATAGAAGCGTATATAGAAGAAATCTCAAAAATTATTTAAATCTTGGGTTAAAAGTCTTTCGTCAAACCTCTGGTTTCTGTTGTGTTCACAGATGAGTGTTCTTACTTTTCTTACTGCTTTTGTGATGATTTTGAGATCTTTATCATCAATATTGACTGTACTTTCAAAGTTTTTTTGTATTTTTTGATAGAGGGTTTTGACGACTTGAAATTCTCAGTCAAGCGTCGGTTCATAGCCTATTGTGATAGTTCATCCTGCCTTTCTGATAACAGCATTATTGTATTCCTGTGTACCAGCATATCCACTATTTGAAGTGAAGATAAGTGCAAAGTTTGGGTGAATCTTAATTTTTTTTGTTCCCACAACGATACAGCCTCATTCACTCATATTGGTAAGTGCTAGCTGTATATCGGGAGAAAGAGAATTTGCCTCATTGATAAGGATGATATGTCAATTGACAATTGCTCTGTGAAGAAGTCCAGGAATTTCACGTATTTGCAAGAGATTATTTTTTCGGTATGTTTTTATTTCTTTTATGAAGTCTTCCACACTTTTTTCACTGTCTCCACCAAGCTCATAGAGTGGTATCGATGCTTCATATGCAAATGTTTTTGCAAGTGTTGTTTTTCCGGTTCCAGTCGGTCCATCTAGGATGGCAAATTTTTTTTGGAGCAGTTGTTCTCGTAGTCTGATTTTATTGGATTGATAGTATTTGGACTGATGGTGTTTGCTAATAATTTCAGAAGCGTGAGGAATCATTTCTCTCTTGCTATCATTTGTTTGGAGGATTTTTTCAAGTGTTGTATTCTCTATTGTTTGTATATCCACAGGACTCTCAATTCCTGCGACTGAGAGTTTCTTATTTTGCGATTGTTGTATAGATTGAATATCCGAAATGGAGAGAATTGTCATCAGAATTGTTTGTAAGATAAATAAAGAGGCATTACAAAAATTTCTTGTACATTTATTTTTTGTATGTATAGATATTTTACTATATTAAAAATATTTAATTTGTCAATTGAAAAGTAAATAAAGATTATTTTTTACATATTGTAAAGTGTAAAAAACCGAAATATTTATGATATTTCGGTTAGAAGGTTTGTTTTTGATGGGAGGCTTTATTTTCAAATGTTTTTTCTATTCCACCCCACTGCCCTCTATCATCTTTTTGAGATCTTTTTTGAGTGGAGCAGTAAAAGAAAAATCCTTTCAAAAGAGTGTGAAATCAAGCTTCCAAGCATGGAGCCACTGGCGAGAGAGTCAAAATTTTTCTCCCGCAAGGGTATTTTCCTTTGCTCGTCCATAGACCTCATCACCAACCAGCGGATGACCTATGGATGCCAAATGTATACGAATTTGGTGGGTTCGTCCAGTGAGAAGGTCAACTTCAAGAAGTGTATATTTATCATGAAAATATCCTCGATTTGTAAACTTTGTTTTGGCAAGCTTTGGATTTACAGGGTTTTGAGTCGTCATTCGTGTGCGGTCATTTGGGTCACGCCCGACATAGGACTCGATATAACCATTTTTTTCCGGTATTTTTCCGATCACAAGCGCGAGGTATTTTTTATGAATGGTTCGTTTTTCGAGCTGTCGTTGGAGATCGTACATGGTGTTATCATTTTTTGCGATGAGGATGAGTCCACTGGTCCAGCGATCAAGTCTGTGGACGAGTCCAGGACGTTCGATTCCATTGATGATGGATTGACTTATGGTTGTATGTTTCTTATTTTTATCGCGAGTTCCCAGGTTCTTGAAATGATAGAGGAGCGCATTGACGAGTGTTCCTGTTTTACCATTTTCTCATGGGATCGGATGGACTGTGAGTCCAGCATCTTTATTGATAACAGCAAAATTTACATCTTCATGTATGATATCAAGAGGAATATTTTCTGCCTTAAGAATACTCTCTTCGACTTCCCACCGCATAAAAACTTCATCTTTATACCTCAGGGGAGTATTATTTTTTTTGATAATAGTTCCATTTACTTCTACTCTTCCCTTTTCTATGAGCTTTTGGATGCCGCTGCGAGACGTATAGGGAAAAAGAACCGACAAAAAATTATCGGTTCTAAATACAGCTCGTGGATCAGCGATGACACAGAAATGAGCCGTTGTATATGGGTTTGATGGTTTCATTATGCAATGACTTTTCTCTCAAATTCACAGATTTGATCCTCATCAAAAAATCGTTTGATTTCAATTTCTGCATTTTCTTCACTGTCAGATGCGTGAATAATATTCATAGCAATATCGTTTGAATAGTCGGCTCGAAGTGTTCCCATTTCTGCTTCTGCTGGATTCGTTGCTCCGCAGAGTTGTCGCATACCTGCAACAACATTGTTTCCTTCTGCGATGATTCCAACAACCGGTCCCATAGTCATATAGTCGACGATTTCTGGATAAAAAGGCTTGTCAGCGATGTGTGCATAGTGTTCGTCAAGAACTGCTTTATCAAGAGTAAACATTTTGAGTGCTACAATCTTGAAGTTTCGTGCTTCAATTCGAGCGATAATTTGTCCGATAAGTCCTCGGTGGACAACATCTGGCTTCAAAAGAAGAAGGGTTTTTTGCATACAAAAAGAGAGTTAAAAAAATAACAAAGCCATTATATGAAAAACCAGAAAAAAGTCAAAATAATTCGACTCTTGTCTTTGAAAAAATCTTCTAAGCAAGAAATCTCCCCTCCTCTTCTAAGTATCTTTCCAAAATAAGTCTCGCCGCTTCCCTATCGACATCTCCATCTATTCCGGCTTCATCAAATCCTATCTCAGCCTCACTACTTGTCAGCCTTTCATCATATACTTCTATGGGTATTTTTACTCTCCCCTGTAGAGTATTTATATATTCCAAAACCCGCTTTCCATGTGCAGACATAGTGCCATCGATATTGTATGGCATTCCGAAAATGATTTTTTCTGGATTTTTTTCTTTGATAAGAGATTGCAAGGCTGGTAAAAGTTCTTTTGTTGGGACGGTTTTGTGTCCAAAACAAAAACTCTCGACGCTGTAGGCAAGTCCAGATTTTTTTGTACCAAAATCGACCGCTATGAGTGAACTATTCTTCATCAATCTCTACATTTACAAAAATTTTTGCAACGGTATCGCCCGTGATATGAAGGTATACCATATGTTGTCCTGCTGTCTTGATGTGAGCTTTGTTTGGGAGGCGTATATCTTTTTTCTCGAAATGGATTCCCCATTTTTGCTGTACCGCCTTTCCGACTTCATGCTCGGCAAGTCCACCAAAAACTTTTTCACCCTTTCCTTTGAGTGTGAAAGTAAGCTCACCACCATCGATCTTTTTTTGGATATCAAATGCTTGTTCGAGACGCATTCGAGCCTGATCTTGGGCTCGCTTTTTATCGGTTTCGAGTTTTTTGATTCGCTCTGGCGTGAGCTCAATTGCCTTTTTTTGTGGAATGAGCATATTTCTTGCCTGTCCGCTTGAAACCTCTATGATGTCACCCTTTCGTCCAAGATGAGCCATATCCTGAAGGAGTTCGACTTTGATTTTTTTTGCTGCCATTTTTTTAAAAAAAGTTACGGTAGATAAATAAGGATTTATCGGGCTGGAAAAACATTCCTCTTCATTTCAGCAATACGATTTCCAGCTGGAAGATACTGACATACAACAATATTTTTAAATTTTCCCTTACAATTTCTAGCCATACCACAACCAACTTCTCGAGTATTTTTCCATACAATCTGTGTAAAGTGTCCAGCTTTTGGCTCAAAGACTCCTGTTGTAAAATCATAAAACTTATTTTCATTGTACCAACGATTAACAACCATATCTGGTGATTGATCAAATGATGCCATTCCGATATTTTCTCCATAAAATCCTAATCATTTAGAGTGTTGGTTTGGACAGCTATTTGCATATCTTTGAGCATTTTCTGCGAGTCTTTGAGACCATTTTAGAGGACCGACTCTATGTTTTTTTCTGAGTGTATTGTGTATATTGAGCCATTCTTTTTGAGGTGAAGAAGTCTCTTGTCATGTAGATGTTGATACGGTCGAAGTTGATATATCTACACGAGGAGTGAGGATATGTATATCCGGGTTTGTTCACTGAGCTCAGTTATTTTCATTTTCTGCAATTTCCTTTATTTCCTTGTATTTATCTATGATATCTTGTTGATTTTCTTGGAGGCTTTTCCATACCATTTTTGTGAGCTCTCCACGACTGATTTTATTTTTTGGTCAAAAAGTTCCATCTTTGTAGCCATCTGTAATTCCTACATATTTTGCAAACTTTATATAGGGGGCGAGTTTTGTATTTTTTGTGACATCTGGAAAATCTGCTATTATGGCATCAAAATCCTTTTGTTCAAAAGTTACTCCGAGTTGCCGAAGCATAAGATAGACAGCAAAATCTCTTGTAATTTTCTCATTTTGAGAGAAGTATACTTCATTTGTTTTTTGACTATTATTGTAATAATACATATATGAATCGTACCAATGAGCGAAATTCATCGTAGCAGTCTGTTCTTGCATATCCTGTTTTTTTGGTCCAGTATTGATAATTATTTTTAGACTCTCTATAAAAGATACAGGGTTATTTGGTCGAAATGTTCCATCTTGGTATCCAGAGATGATTTTTTCTTTATGAGCTTTTTCGATATACATTCGAAAATCCGACCCATCAATATCTGAAAGAGCAAAAACTGAAACTATATTTGCTGTAAATAAAGCGAAGAATACAATAATTTTTTTCATAAAAAGTATGTAAGAAAATAAACCTGAGAGAGTATACAGATTTTTGTAAAAATTTCCAGTTTTTCTTTTCTTTTTTTTTAAAACCCACTTTGCAGTTCGAGCATTTTTGTGTAGAGTCCATTTTTTGCTTGCAGGCTTTCGTGCGTTCCCTCTTCTAAAACCTGTCAGTCTTCTATCAAGAATATTTTATCAGCATGTTTGACGGTTTGAAGTCTATGAGCGATGACGATGACAGTCCTCTCTTTGAAGAGGTTATTGAGCGCAATTGTAATCTGCTCTTCACTAAAGCTGTCGAGTGCTGATGTTGGCTCATCGAGGATGATTATTTTTGGATTTTTGAGAATTATTTTTGCAATCGCCAGCCTTTGCCTCTGTCAGCCAGAGAGTCGTATTCCTCTTTCTCAGATTTCTGTTTCTAATCCATCTGGAAGTTCATAGATAAATTCACACTTTGCCATTTCTATAGCTTCTTTTATTTTTTCTTTTGAGATATTCTTATCACTTGCATAGGTGAGATTTTCTAAAACCGTTCCATCAAAAACACTCGGGTCTTGTGTGAGGTATCAAATATTTTTGTAATAGCTCTTGAGTGAAACTTCCGAAAGCTTTTGAGAATCGACTACAATCTCTCCTGAGTCTGTTTGAATATATCATCAGATCAATTTTGCAATGGTAGATTTTCATCATCCACTTGGTCAGACAAAAGCTGTAATACTTCCTCACTCTATTTCCAAGGAAAAATTTTCTAAAATATTTTTTCATTGTATGTAAGAGTAGTCTATATTTTCAAGACGAATATTTCAGGTTTTATATTCAAAAGTTTTTCATCTATTATAGCCTGAAATAGTTGGTGCTTTATCAAAAAAGTCCCAGAGTTTTTCAATATCAACAAACTCTTTTGTAAAATCTTTAAAAAACTCAATTCAAATATCAATGGCTCAACTCATTAGAACAAGAGCTGATGTAACTCAAACAATAGCTGAGATTTCTATTTCTCCTTGTAAGTAGGCGTTTCAAAGAAAGTAGAGAAGAAAAATGATAGAAGTTATCAAAACGACAATTGGTAACTCAAAAAGTAAAACCAAATAATCTGCCATTTTCTTATTATAATAGATTTGTTTATTACTATAATTATCAAGATTTTTAATTTCATTTGATATTTTTTCTGATTGAAAGATTTCTTGTTTATTCATCAAAACTTTAACAAGATTTTTTGTATGATTATTTGAGTAATCCCTTCTTAGTCTCCGAAATTTTAAAACCCATAAATTCAGAAAATAGGCGACGAAATAAAAAGAAAAATATATGGCGATAAAAATAAACAAAAATACTATACCATTTTTATAAAGCATATATCCTGTAAACAGAAAAGATACAATTATTCAGATTGACCTACTAATAAATAATTCAAGTAATGTTGACCATTTATCAATTCAAGTTCTTATAATTGCTGTAAGTTTTCAAGTTCAAAATTTCTCTACATAATTATTGTTCATTTGTACGAAACTTTTTAAATACTTATTCTGTATAAACTTTTCTGTTGTATTAGAAGCTTCGGTCCATCATTTTCTTCTTGTAAAAATGATAAAAATAGTATATAAAATTATATATACAATGTAAATTTTCAATAAAAGCATAAATCCTTCTACACTTTTATTTTCCAAAAAGTAAATAGTTCTTTCTAAAAATAATATATGTATATAGGCATTAATTGACCAAATAAGATGTGTCATAAATAGCCAAAAATAGACCAATTGATTTGTTTTTATTGGCGCCAAAAATCTTTTTGTTTTCTGTAAAAATGTTTGTTTCATGCTATTAATTGATGAGATTTAAAACGAGTTTGACCATAGTCTCTTTGTCTTTTGGGTCAGATTCGGCGATCAGAAGTGTAATCGCGACGAGGGCCCGATCGTTGATTTTTCTCTCTCACATCTCATCAAAGAGTATCTTGTTTTTCGCAAGAAAAAGAATAAAAAGAAAGGCTCCACTTCGCTTATTTCCATCAGAGAATGGATGATTTTTTATGATAAAATACAGGAGATTTGAAGCTTTTTCTTCAAGACTTGGATAGAGTTCCTGACTATCAAAAGTCTGATAAATATTTCCAAAAATTCCTTCCAAAACATTGTGTTGACGAGGGTTGGCAAAAAGCTCGGTTGCTTCATTTTTTCCCATGAGATTTGTTTTGAGTTCGGCGAGGCTTTCATAGGCTTCTTTTGCTTCAAGTTTGTAGTTGATTTGCTTAGTGTCTCCGCTTTCTTTGAGTGTATTTTCATCATACTTTTGTAAGAGGAGCCAGCTATTTGTATATTTTGTAATAATTTCTAAAAGCCCAAAAGCCTCATCTGAGCTTAATCCTCCAGATTTCAGTGTTTTTTTAAATATTTGCAGGGTTTTTTCAAGTTCGCTGTATCATTTTTCTTCAAGGCGTTTTTTGTTGACCGCGTAGCCGTTGATAATATAGTTTTTGAGGATTTTATTTGCCCAAATTCTAAACTGTGTTCCCTCAAAAGATTTCACGCGGTATCCGACCGAGATGATGACATCGAGATTATAAAATTCTATATCCCTTTTCACTTCTCTTTCACCCTCCATTTGAACTGTCGCAAATTTTGCGACAGTTCATTTTTCTTCGAGTTCTCCTTCGTTGAAAATATTATTTATATGTTTTCCAATCGTCTTTATATCACGATTAAAAAGTCGAGCCATTTGCTCTCGGTTGAGCCAAATGGTTTCATTCTCGAGCTTGACTTGCAGTTCGATATCTCCACTTTTCGATGTATAGATTTGTATTTCATTGGTTGTTGTCATAGTGTGTATTGTGTTATATTGCAATTAATTTAATCCTACGATTTCCCCATTTTCATCGATATCTATCTTTTCAAAATTTGATCTTCTTGCCAGTCCTGGCATAGTCATCACAGATCCTGCAATCACTACGATAAATCCAGCTCCAGCTGAGAGCACGATATCTTGTATCTTGAGTGTGAATCCTTCTGGCCGTCCGAGAAGTTTTGGATTATCTGAAAAAGAAACTGGTGTTTTTGCTATACATATAGGAGTATCTGTAAATCCAAGTTTTTTGATGGTTTCAAGAGACTGTTTTGCCTTTTTGGAGAACTCAAATCCACTAGCTCCATAGATTTCTTTTGCGACTTTTCCTATTTTTTCTTCGATACTCTCACTGGTATTATAGATTGGGGTAAAATTTGATACTTCCTCTTCGAGAGTGTGTATGAGTGTATTTGCAAGATCCTTCATTCCTTCTCATCATTTGGCAAATCCTTCTGCGATTTCAAATGATACATTTTTCTCCTGACAGAGTTTTTTTACGATTTCTATTTCTGCGTCACTGTCACTTTCAAATTTATTCAAGCATACTATGAGGGGTATATTATATTTCTGCATATTTTCTATATGCTTCTCGAGATTGCAGAGTCACTTTGTGACTGCTTCCGTATTTTCTTTTTTGAGGTCACTCACTCAAACTCATCAGTTGTATTTGATAGACTGTATAGTAGCTACGAGCACGACAGCATCTGGTTTTAGTCCACCCATTTGACACTTGATATCAAAGAATTTTTCTGCGCCGAGATCGGATCCAAATCATGCTTCTGTGATGGTATATGGTGACATTTTGAGCGCCATTTTTGTGGCAATGAGACTGTTACATCCATGAGCGATATTAGCAAAAGGTCCACCATGAACGATACACGGAGTGCCTTCAAGTGTCTGAACAAGATTTGGCTGAATTGCATCCTTGAGAAGGGCTGTCATAGCACCGTGAATTCATAAGTCTCGAGCATAGAGTGGATTTCCATCACTATTATACCCAAATAAAATATTTCCTAAGCGTTTTTTGAGGTCAGCGATGTCACTGGCAAGACAAAAAATTGCCATAATCTCTGATGCTGTGGTGATCATTGCGCTTCCCTGTTGAGTATTTTCACCCTTTCCATTTGCAGAATATGTAAAATTCCGAAGGGCTCTATCATTGACATCGTAGGCTCGCTTCCAGGTAAGAGTATTTGTATCAATATTCAGCTCATTTCCCCAGTAAATATGATTGTCAATAGCTGCTGAGAGGAGAAGATGCGCGGAAGTAATGGCATGAAAGTCTCCTGTAAAATGCAGATTTATATCAGTCATTGGGGCAATTTGTGCATAGCCACCACCAGCGGCTCATCACTTCATCCCAAAAACCGGCCCAAGTGATGGTTCTCGCAGACAAATAAGGGATTTTTTTCCGATTTTCCAGAGAGCCTGCCCAAGCCCTATGGTGGTTGTGGTCTTCCCTTCTCCAGCTGGTGTTGGATTGACCGCTGTTACAAGGACAAGTTTACCATCAGGATTCTTTGAGATTTTGTCTTGATAGGATTTTTTGATTTTTGCCTTGTAATCACCATACATTTCGAGGTCTTCTGGTGTGATATCGAGCATTTTCGCGATTTCGGTTATAGGTTTGAGCTTGGTTTGCCCTGAGATTTCAATGTCGGTGAGCATACTGTGTAAAAATAAAAAATAGAGTATCTCTATTATAGAAATTTTTAGAAAAAAAGAAAGGGGAAATATATTTCTTTTTTGGGTGATATCTGAGAGAAAACATATAATAAAAAATCCCAGCATACGCTGAGATTTTTTATTATGCAAGAAATGTTTCTACGATACCTGATTTGAAATCTTTTGCTTTCATTCCAAAAAATGGATGGAGATTTATTTTGAGAATTTTTTGGATTTGCTGTATTTTTTTATCTTTCTCTATACTCTCATATGTATCTGGGATTCGTACACACTTTTTTGGACTTTTTCCTTTTGGGCAGATATTTACAAAGATATTATCGAGCTCTTTTTTTGAGTAGCCCAGTAATTCATCGAGAATTTGGTCCGTATCCATGTCAAATTGCTCACAGATGATATCTTCATAGGTAAGGCGTTCCCATTCCATTGGATCATAGTTTGCAGATCAAAAAAAATCTATAAATTCTGTATATATGGCTCGTATCAATTCTTTTTTGTATACTGTTGACTGTATATTCAGGGGTGGAATAAATTCATTCTCATATACTTCCCTGAGTATAAAAATTCCTTCATTTTCATTGGTTTTTTCGAAGTTAAAAGAAATTTTTGAACCGTCAGCGATAAACCTACATGATGCTTGCTGTACTCATACACTTATTGCCTCAAGCCACGCTTTCAGGTCAGCCAGTGGATCAAAAATCTCACTAAAAACACCATCAAACTGCTGTTTATCAATACGAAAAGTAAAGTCGATTGATCAGGCAATAATGGTGTTAAGAGTAAATTGAATATTTGGTTTTTTTGATTTTGATGATGTGTTTTGTACGAGGTTCATATTTTATTGGGAAGGAGTTATTGGGATTATTTTTTGTAGTAGAAATCTAATATTAGATATCAAGTACTCTCGAGATACATAATATTCTTGAAATCTACAAAAGTAGAAATCTAATACTGTATATCAAGCCCGTATTGAGGGGTCAGTGTACCGTAATCTACAAAAGTAGAAATCTAATACTGTATATCAAGAGGATGAGGATGGTGATGAAGATGAGATATACAAAAGTAGAAATCTAATACTGTATATCAAGCAGATGCCATTCATGAATCTACAAAAGTAGAAATCTAATACTGTATATCAAGAGATGAACGAAGCGACCTGCCAATGAATATCTACAAAAGTAGAAATCTAATACTGTATATCAAGCTTTTTTTATTTTCCCTTGATTTTGAGTATCTACAAAAGTAGAAATCTAATACTGTATATCAAGCTTGACAAGCTCATGTTGTATATAATTATCTACAAAAGTAGAAATCTAATACTGTATATCAAGTTTCATAGGTATTTACAAAGATGAAAATCTACAAAAGTAGAAATCTAATACTGTATATCAAGTTTTTAATTTTTCGAGGTTTTTTGGATTATCTACAAAAGTAGAAATCTAATACTGTATATCAAGCGAACTCTTGAGTCAAGACATCACTCATCTACAAAAGTAGAAATCTAATACTGTATATCAAGAGTCATAATAGACAAAAGGCTAAGAAAATCTACAAAAGTAGAAATCTAATACTGTATATCAAGAGTTCTTAATGTATTACCAACAAGATGATCTACAAAAGTAGAAATCTAATACTGTATATCAAGCAAAAAATCATAAAGGTACAAACACTTAATCTACAAAAGTAGAAATCTAATACTGTATATCAAGTATCACACGCAAGATATACAGAGACTGCATCTACAAAAGTAGAAATCTAATACTGTATATCAAGAAAGATTAGAAGATGAATATGACTATTATCTACAAAAGTAGAAATCTAATACTGTATATCAAGTTGGATCACGATTGCCGAATGGAGATATATCTACAAAAGTAGAAATCTAATACTGTATATCAAGATATCTACAAAAGTAGAAATCTAATACTGTATATCAAGAGCAAAAATATGATATATAAGCCAAAAGATGCCAATAGATTCAAAAGAGAGAAAATACGACTTTTGGCTTATATATGAGAAAACTATCTTTTTGCAAAAAAATTAAGACGAAGGTTTGCAAAAAAAGAGAAGAAGAGAGTGTATACTTGATAATAAATATTAAGATTTCCACCTTTTTCTTTTAAAAAAGGTCTAAATTTCTAATACAAAAAATATGTAAAGGTGCATGAGAGTATTCTATCTAAAAATGAGAATAAATCAAATT
>PDWI01000714.1_pt1 | contig 53588 bp, 40 predicted proteins | sample 1430891 | NCBI WGS metagenome assembly PDWI01 (sample SAMN01162508, study PRJNA174530) | Oral metagenome, whole genome shotgun sequencing project. | biome: Marine environment; feature: Marine mammal; material: Swab sample of the gingival sulcus; isolation source: swab sample of gingival sulcus... | reverse complement strand
ACTGCTCTTACTATTGCTCAATTCTTAAATAAGTTTTTTAATAACAAACCTATTAACAATATTAAATATGCATTTGCTTAATTTCGAACAACGGGTTATAATTTAATATGATTTTACAAGCTGAAAATATTTCCAAATCCTTTGAAAAAGGAAGTAATAATAAAATAGATGTTTTAAAGAATGTTTCATTAACAGTATATAAAAACGAAATTACTGTTATTGTTGGAGCTTCCGGAGCCGGCAAAAGTACTTTATTACATATTTTAAGTGGTTTAGATAAACCGGATTCAGGAAAAGTCTTTATAGATAACGCAAATATTTTTGATCTGAATGAGAATGAAATTTCCGGCTTTAGGAATAAAGCCATTGGATTTATTTTTCAATTTCATCATTTATTACCGGAATTTACTGCTTCAGAGAATATTGCAATTGCATCAATGATAAATGGAACTCCAAAAACTGAGGCGGAAAAGAAAAGTAATAAATTACTAGAATTAGTTGGCTTAACTGAAAGAAAAAATCATCTACCTTCCGAACTTTCCGGAGGTGAACAACAAAGAGTTGCAATTGCTAGAGCATTAATTAACAATCCTCAAATAGTTTTTGCCGATGAACCAACCGGAAATCTTGATTCAAGAAATAGTGAAACAATTCATGAACTATTTGTAAATCTTAAAGAAAAACTAGGAATTACTCTTTTAATGGTAACCCACAATCAAGAATTAGTAAAACTTGCCGATAGAGTAATTGAAATGAAAGACGGTCAAGTTTATGGATAAAAATTTATAATAATTTAACGCAAAAGTTAATTTTTCTAACAACAAATGCTTAAGTAAATTTATTACCTAGTTTAATTTATTCTTTCCAAATACTTAGTAATTAATCTAACACCAAACCCAGTACAATAATCTTTTGTGTAATTTGTCAAATTATGTTGAAGAGCCGGTCCAGCTAAATCTATATGCGTCCAGGGAATATTTTCATCAACAAAATGTTCTAAAAATTTACCAGCGGTAATTGCCCCACCCCATCTTGGACCTAAATTACTTACATCTGCAATTTTACTTTCAATCAGCTTATTGTATTCATCCCAGAATGGTAATCTCCAAGCTCGTTCGAATGTTTCTTCACTTGCTTTAACAATGTTATTTGCCATTTTATCATTCTTAGTAAATACTCCGGCAGCCATTTCTCCCAAAGCAACAACACAAGCTCCGGTTAAAGTAGCAAAATCAATAATTTCATCAGGTTTTTGTTTACTAGCATATTCTAACGCATCTGCTAAAACTATTCTTCCTTCAGCATCAGTATCTTTTACTTCAATTGTTTTTCCGGAGGCAGTAGAAACAACATCACCGGGTTTATAGGCATTTCCACTTATTGCATTTTCAACAGCCGGAACAATTCCTATAATCTCTATTGGTAAATTTAAATTTGCTGCAACTTCAACAATGCCAAATACAGTTGCACTTCCAGCCATATCTGCTTTCATTTCCAACATTCCACTAGTTGGTTTTATAGAAAGACCACCAGTATCGTAAGTAACACCTTTACCAACAAGTGCAATTTTTCTTTTTGCTTTTCCACTTGGTTTATAATGTGCAATTATAAGTCTAGGCGAATGTACACTTGCTTTTCCTACACTTAATATTGCATTCATTTTTCGCTTAGCTAATTCCTTTTTATTAAAAACTTTTACGGCAACTTTTTTGTCTTTAAAACGAGCTCTTACTCTCCTCTCATATTCAGTTGGTGTTAAAGTAATTGCTGGTTCGTTAACTAAATCACGCGAGAAATAAACTCCATTAATAACAGATTCTGCATCTTTGATTGCTTTAGTAAATAGTTTTGAGTTTTGAGAAAGAAAAAAGACTTGTAGTTTTTGGGGCTCTTTTTTATCGGATTTGTATAAATCAAAATTATAATTTCCTAAAAGTACTCCTTCAACAAAGGTTTGATAAAAGTATAGCTCACTTTCTATTAACGATGCAAAATAAGAATGTTTTGGCACATTTATATAAATACTTGAAATTCCAGACTTTTCTAAATCTTTAATTTTTCCGGCAAGATAATCTCTGAAAAAATCAACATTTAGAGATTTCTTATCTTTTAGTTTTTTAATTATATAGAGATCAGGATTTTTATTTGTCCAAATTTGCAATTCAGCACCATTATCTTTCTTAAAACTTTCTTTTCGAACTTTATTAACATCAATTTTATGTTCATTAACAAAATTTTGAAATTCCGTATTTGATTTACAAAAAATAATTTTAGCTGAATTTTTATTATATTTTTCAATTTTTGAAATTGACTTAGTTTTAATCTTAAAAATCATTTTAATCTCTTAATTTTTATTATATTAATAGTTTATCTGCTGCCTTAAGAACTTTAGGCATTATCTCATTCAAAGAAATATTGAATAATCTGGTACCAGAAGCATTTACATGACCGCCGCCGCCAAATTCTTTTGCAAGTTTATTTACCGGTATTTTTTCTTTAGACCTGAAGCTTATTTTTACACCATCTTTTAACTCAAAAAATAAAATCCCTATTTCTACACCTCTGGATGTTAATGCAAAATTTACAAATCCATCAACATCCGACTCAATTCCACCGGATATTTTTAAACTTTCTTGAGTTACAACCATATAAGAAACTTTTCCGGAATCGGTTAATTTAATTGTGTGTAAGGCTTCGCCAAGTAATTTAACTCTGCTAAATTCATATTGACCATAAATCATATCATAAATTTTTTCAGGCTTTAATCCATAGCTTAATAATTTTGAAATTTTTGAATGCAATTCCGGAGTAGTTTTTGAAAACCTAAATGAACCGGTATCAGTCATAATTGCAGCATAAACAGCAAGTGCAATTTGATTTGTAAACTTTAGACTATCAATAGATTCAATAAAATCAAAAATAATCTCTCCGGTTGATGATTTGGTTTCATCAATAAAATTTAAATCAGCAAAGTTTTCAGGATTAGTATGATGATCTATACAAATTTTAAATCCACTAAACTGTTTAAACATTTCTTGCATTCTTACAGTTCTATTTAAAAAGTTAAGATCAAGAAATATCGCAACTTCTACTTTATCAAAAATATGACCATGATTTTCTGAAGTAAACGTCTCTATACAGTTATTATAATCTAAAAATTCAAGGTTATAAGGGGTGTCAGAAGTATTTATTACAAAATACTCTTTACCAAGTTGTTCAAGAATTCCAACAATTGCCATCTCAGAACCAATTGCATCAGCATCGGGATTAACATGACAGGTTACAATAAATGAAGAATATTTACTTAATACTGAATAAAGATCTTTATAGTTGAGCATAAAACAATTTAGAAAAATTTAAGAATGGTTGTAAAAAAACAAAGGGCGAGAACAACTCGCCCTAAATAATTCTAGTTATCGGAAACTTCCCAAGTGTTAGAAGTAAACAGAAGTTTATTTAAATCTCCTTTACCTTTTGTTTTTTGTACTTCATCAATTTGAGCAACAACAGCTTCATCATAAGTTGGTTTAGATATCTGCCTGAACACTCCAATTGGAGTTGGTAATCCCGGATGATCAGTTAAATGAGAAATTATAAAAGCTCTAATCGGCTCATCATCAGTTTCACTATGAACAATTACGTCATCTATTGAATTCTTGGGATCATTCAAATCAATTACAATCGGATTAAAACCATCTAACTTAATTCCTTTATCTTTGTTCTTTCCAAAGAGCATCGGTTTTCCGTCTTCTAATATAAGAACGTTATCATCTTTAAGATCTTTTTCAGTTAAGTCAGAAAAAGTTCCATTATTAAAAATTGGACAATTTTGTAAAACTTCTAAGAATGAAATTCCTTTATGAGATGCAACTCTATCTAACATTTTTGCCATATGTTTAGGCTCTCTATCAATTGTTCTTGCAACAAAAGTAGCATTTGCTCCAAGAGCAAGAGAAGTTGCATTAAAAGGATAATCAACACTACCAAAAGGAGAAGTTTTTGTTACTTTACCTTTTTCTGATGTTGGTGAATACTGCCCTTTAGTTAAACCATAAATTTGATTATTGAATAAAACCATATTCAAATCAATATTTTTTCTGCATGCATGAATAAAGTGATTTCCACCAATACTTAATAAATCTCCGTCACCAGTCGCAACCCATACATCTAAATCGGGTCTTGCAACTTTTAATCCGGTTGCAATTGCAGGAGCTCTACCATGAATTCCATGAAATCCATAAGTACCCATGTAATACGGAAAACGGCTTGAACATCCAATTCCGGATACCCAAACTACATTCTCTTTTACCATTTTATCTATATTCGGTAGTGTTCTTTGAACTTGTGCCAAAATGGAATAATCTCCACATCCCGGGCACCATCTAACATCTTGACCACTTGAGAAGTCTTTAGCAGTTAATTTTTTTGCTTTTACTTCAGCATTACTCATTACTTCCTCCTAACAATTCAATTATCTTATTTTCAATATCTCCAACTCGGAAAGGAAGACCTCTTACTACATTAAATTGTTCAATCGGTAATAGGAATTCACTCTTAATTATTTTAGCTAGTTGCCCCATATTAATTTCTGGAAGAAGCACTTTTTTAAAGCTTTTTAGTACTTTTTCAGTATTCTTTGGGAAAGGGTTTATGTATTTAAAGTGTGCTTGAGAAACTTTATAACCTTTTTTACGAACATGCATTACAGCTTCTTTAATTGCACCATAAGTTCCACCCCAACCAATAACTAAAAGTTCACCTTCATCATCACCATCAACTTCAAGTTCAGGAATGGTACTAGCCATATTCTGAATTTTTTGTTCTCTTAACTTGACCATTTCAAAATGATTATCTGGATCATAATTTACATTTCCGGTAATATTTGCTTTTTCAAGTCCACCAATTCTATGTTCTAAACCTTTAGTACCCGGAATAGCCCAAGGACGAACAAGATTTTCATCACGAGAATAGGCGTGAAAAGTTTCTGGATCTGAATGAAACTTTACAGGTATTTCAGGAATTGAGTCAACAGATGGAATTCTCCAAGGTTCTGAACCGTTTGCAAGATATCCGTCAGTTAATAAGATGACAGGCGACATATAAGTCAAAGCAAGTCTTGAAGCTTCAATTGCCATATTAAAGCAATCACTTGGTGTAGCTGCTGCTACTATTGCAACAGGAGCTTCGCCATTTCTTCCATACATTGCTTGAAGAAGATCTGCCTGCTCTGTTTTGGTTGGTAATCCGGTACTAGGACCACCACGCTGAACATTTACTATTATAAGCGGAAGTTCAGTAATTACCGCCAAACCGGCTGCTTCAGTTTTTAATGCTAAACCAGGACCACTTGTAGTTGTAACTGCTAATTTACCACCAAATGCAGCTCCAATTGCAGAAGTAATTCCAGCTATTTCATCTTCAGCCTGGAATGTTTTAACACCAAAATCTTTATAGCTGCTTAAAAATTGTAATATGTCTGTAGCAGGAGTAATAGGATAAGAACCCAAAAACAAATCTAGACCAGATTTTTCTGAAGCAACTACTAAACCTAAAGCCGTCGCTTCGTTACCCGAAATATTTCTGTAAATACCAGGTTTTAATTTAGCTGGTTCAATTGTATATCTGGATGTAAATCTTTCTGTAATATCACCAAAATTATATCCAGCTTTAAGAGCTTTTTCATTTGCTTCAATAATTGCAGGTTTATTTTTGAATTTTTTATAAATCCATTCAATTGTTTGATCCATCGGTCTGTTATACATCCAATACATTAAACCTAACGCAAAAAAGTTCTTACATCGTGATTTTTCTTTTGGACCAAGTTCAGATTCTTCGAGAGCAGCAAGGGTTAGTGTTGTAATAGGAATATCAATAACTTTATATCCCAATAATGAATCATCTTCTAGCGGATTTGTTTCATACTCAGCTAGCTTTAGATTTTTTTTATCAAAAGAATCAACATTGGCAATAATAAGACCATTTTTTTTCAATTCTGTTAAATTCTTTTTAAGTGCAGCCGGATTCATGGCTACCAACACATCCAGAAGATCTCCTGGTGTATGAATTTCGCTTTTACTAAAATGGAGCTGAAAACCACTAACTCCATAAAGAGTTCCGGCGGGAGCTCTAATTTCAGCGGGATAATCCGGTAATGTACTTAAGTCGTTACCAACAATTGCTGTTGTATCACTAAATTGAGTACCTGTAAGTTGCATTCCATCTCCAGAATCTCCTGCAAACCTAACGGTAACTTCATCAAGCTCTTTCTCTTGAATTCCTCGTATTTCAGACATTTTTTTCCAGTTAACTAATTAAAAATTATTTATTTAAGGTAAAATATGAAAGCTCTTGACATAAACCAAGAACTTTCGTAATTATTTTACATCCTCAATTATCTTGAGAAATTCATCGGCATTTACAAAACCGGTTAATCTTTCAATTTCTTTTCCTTGAGAATTAATTATTAATACAGTAGGCATGCCTCTAATATTGAATTTCTTCCTAATCAATTCAGTTTTTTCACTCATTGTTTTTGTCATATCAACTTTGATATTAACAAAGTCTTTCGAAACAGCAATTACTCTATCATCTGAAAAAGTCATTGCATCTAGCTCTTTACATGGAATACACCAATCTGCATAAAAATCGACAATTATTTTTTTATTATTATCAAGAGCTTTTTCATAAACTGAATCTGAATAATATTGCCAATCAAGGGATTTATTTTCTGTTGGCCATAATAAATAGACTGCACCTATAATTAAAAATAAACTAAATAAAACTTTAAAGATTCTAAAACCCATAATTTCACTAGCTTTCTTATCTATAAATAATAAGATAACTCCGGAAATAACCATAAAAATTGGAAGTGCATATTTTGCAATTTCTTTAGGTAATAATGGCTCGACAAAATAAATTGCCATCCCAAGAAGAATAAAACCAAAAATGTGTTTTACTGCATCCATCCAAAAACCCGCACGTGGTAAGCTTTTTATTTTGCCGGAAAATAATGCAAGAACTAAGTATGGTACTCCAAGCCCTACAGCCATAACAAAGAAAAGTAAAAAGCCATAAAAAGGATCACCTTTTGCCGCAACATAAGTAACTAAACCAATTACAAATGGTCCTATACAAGGTGCAGCAACTATTCCCATTGTTAATCCCATAAAGAAAGCACCAAAAAATCCAGATTTTGCACCACCAGCTTTTGCTACCCAAGAATCGGGTAATTTAAATTCATACAGTCCGAACATACTTAACGAAAGAACAATAAAAACTCCGACAATAGACAAAATTACAATTGGATTTTGCAATAAAGTTCCAAACACAGCTCCACTTAAAGCTGTAACTACACCAACTACAGAATATGTTAGGGCTATACCCAATACATAAAACAATCCCATAAGAAATAATTTAGATGTTCTTCCTTCACTTTGTCCACCAAAAAATCCTATTGTAATTGGAATTAAAGGATATACACAAGGAGTAAGGTTTAATGCCAAACCTCCAAGAAATACAATTAATAATGTAAGTAACAAACCACTTTCTTCTAATTGATTAACTAAAGAATCATCTTCAACAACAGTTTTCTTAGCTGTATATTCAAGGTCAAGTTTACTAAAAACTTTACTATTTATTTCTTGAATCTGTTCTGATTTATCAACAACATTAATTGTAATTGTATCAACTTCACTGTTAGGTGGCATACAAGTTACATTATTACATCCTTGATATGTAAACTCAACAAACAATTTCTTTTTACCAAGTTGAGTGTTTCTTGGAATTTTTACAGTTGTAAAAATGTAAAATTCATTTTCAAATACAGAAAGTGGAACATCAGAGAAGTCAAACTTAATATTATGAGCTTCCGGATAAATTATTTCACTTTGTTGAAGTGATTCATCAGAAGTAATTTTTAATTCTGTTGGAATAAGAAAATCTTCTTTGGGCTTATTTGAATTTATATGCCATTCACCCAATACTTTAATCTTGAATGCTAATTTAATTTCACCTTCCGGTTGAATTTTATCGAAAGATTGAAAAGATTCAAACTCAAGAATTTTTTCTTGTTGGAACCCAAATTGAGCTTTGATATAATTAACACTTAATAGCAACAATAATATTACTATCGTAAACTTTTTTAGATATAACATATTTTTTTCCTTTATTTTATTTCCTCCAGCCTTGAACAATTGGAAATCTTCTTCCATAGCCAAAGGCTTTTTTACTAACCCGAATTGCCGGAGGAGCTTGTTTTCTTTTAAATTCATTTCTATCAACAAGATTTAACATTTTTTTTACTAATTGTTCATCACCAATTATTTCTGAAATTTCTTTATAATCTTTAGACTCTTCCAAATAAAGCTGAAGTATTCTATCTAGCAAATCATAAGGTGGTAAAGAATCTTGGTCCTTTTGATCTTCTCTTAGTTCTGCCGAAGGAGCTTTTGAAATAATATTTTGCGGAATTATTTCTTGTTCTCTATTTATATAATTTGCAATTTCATAAACCTTAGTTTTATAAACATCTGCAATTATAGCAAGTGCACCATTCATATCACCATAAAGTGTGGCATAACCAACTGCCATTTCAGATTTATTTCCGGTTGTACAAAGTAAATAACCATACTTATTAGATATTGCCATTAAAAGTGTTCCTCTAATTCTCGCTTGAAGATTTTCTTCAGCAACATCTTTCTTTGTACCGGAAAAACTTTCTTTTAATGAATTATTAAACTCAGCAAAAAGAGATGTAATAGGGATCTTTTCAGATGAGATACCTAAATTGTTAATTAGTTGTTCAGAATCAGTAATACTACCTTCACTTGAATATTCTGACGGCATCATAACAACATGAACATTTTCTTTACCGAAAGCTTGAACGGCAATAAAGGTAACTAGTGCCGAATCAATTCCCCCACTAAGACCAACAAGAGCTTTCTTAAAACCAGTTTTACATGCATAATCTTTTAATCCTAAAATCAAAGAGTCCAATACTTCCTTGGAATAATTTTCTTCAATTTTCATTAAAGGTTTATACTCACCACTTGTATCAAATATGAAAAAATCTTCTTCAAATTTTTTACCCATTTTTACAAGATTGCCAACTTTATCTAAACATAAACTTGCACCATCAAAAACTAAATCGGTTTGCCCGCCAACACATGAAACATAAGCTAGAGGAAGATTATTAGTTTTTGTTAAAGTAGAAAGCATTTCTCTTCTCTCTTCTCTTCTTCCGTAATGATAAGGACTTGCAGAAAGATTAATTAAAAGACTAGCATTTTTATCTACTAAAACTTTAACAGGGTCTTTTTCATATAATCGATGCTTCCAATAATCATCATCATTCCAAATATCTTCACAAATTGAAATTCCTAATTTTTCTCCTTTAAATTCAAAAACATCAACATTTTTTGCAGATTCAAAATATCTTACTTCATCAAATACATCATAATTTGGGATTAATGTTTTATGTTGAACAAATTGAATTTTGCCATCAAAACAAAGAACCGCTGAATTATAAACTCCTGTTCCAATATTATCAAATTCTTCAGTTATTGTTCCAAACAAAAGTCCTACCTCTTTTGTTTGTTCAGCAATACTTATTGTAGCATCAATAACTGCTTTCCTAAATTCATCCTTTTCAATCAAATCTTGTGGAGAATAACCACAAATTGATAATTCAGGACAGATAACTAAATCTGCACCTTCAATTATCCCTTTATTATAATTTAATAATATTTTACTTTTGTTATAATTAATATCACCAATTATGGGATTGAACTGACTTAAACCAATTTTCATTCTGGTCCTGTAAAAATAAATATAATTAAGAAAAATATGTAACTCTTACAGTTTATTCAATTATTATTATGGATTAATAAAAAACATTTTAAGGTAATTCAATGAAAAAAATACTCCTGTTATTATCACTTTTTATCTTTATAATTTCTTGTTCAAAACAAACTCCTACACTAAATTTTGTTGAAAGCAAGTTTATACCAAATACTGATACTGTTTTAGTTGTTCAACCGGAAAATTATAAAAATGATAAAGCATATCCACTTGTAATTCTTCTTCATGGTTGGAGTGGAAATTATAACCAATGGAATTCAATGGTTAATCTACAAGAATATGCTAATGCTTATAATTTTATTATTGCCTGCCCAGATGGATTTTATGACTCTTGGTATATAAACAATCCATTAAAACCGCAAATACAATTTGAAGATTTTTTCTGGAAAGATTTTATTCCCTACCTAAAAAATAACTACTCAATTGATACAAGTAATATTTTTATTTCAGGTTTAAGTATGGGCGGACATGGGGCAATAACTCTCTTTCTTAAAAATCCAAAATTTTTCAAAAGTGCAGGAAGCACAAGCGGAATTTTAGATCTATTGTTTTATCCGGATAGGTGGAGCATAAAAGATGGAATTGGCTCTATTAAAGATTATCCGGAAACTTGGAAAAATAATTCAGCATTGTATTTATTAGATAGTTTAAAGCATCGAGATAAAAAAATGTTTATTGATTGTGGAACATCAGATTTTGCATATGAACCTAATTTGAATTTTATAAAAAGGTGCTACGAATTAAAAATTCCCGTTGAATTTAGATCATTATCCGGTACTCATAACCATAGTCATTGGAAGAAAATGATTCCGCATCATTTAGAATTTTTCTATAATCAAATAAAAATAAACAAAGGAGAGAATTCTAAATAGAACTTTTATATTACAGCTGCGTCTAAAAAGCAGACAATAACAACAAGAGTATATTATGGATAAAAGACTTTATAGATCACAAGAAAAAAAAGTTATTGCTGGAGTCTGCGGAGGATTAGGCGACTATCTTGATATTGACGCTGTAATTATCAGAATAATCATTATTCTTTTAACAATTTTTCATGGAATGGGGTTACTAGCATATATTATACTTTGGATTGTAATTCCCAAAGAAATATCTATTACTCAGTCTACAGAAAATAATTATGGAGAAAGTGAACCTACTTTTTCTGAAAATGCCTCCGAAAAAGTAAATAACATGGAAGACAATATAAAAACAAACTCTAATTCATCAAATAGCAAAATAATTACAGGAGTAATGCTTATTGTAATTGGATTAGTGTTTTTAGCCAGGAAATTTTTCCCAATTTTAGATTTCCAATTATTATTTTCAATCGCGATGATTGTTCTTGGAGTTTTATTATTATTTAAATCTTTCAACAAATCCGAGAAATTATCATGAAAACATTAAACATTTTTTGGGGCTTTTTCCTTATTACAATTGGGTCACTGTACCTAATATCCAGCTATTCCAATATATATATTGATTGGTCAGCAGTTTGGGATCTTTGGCCTGTCATAGTTATTTTAGCCGGTATTTCTATTATAGTAAAAGGAAATTTCTTTAAGCCAATAATTGTCTTACTAATGGGCATCTTATTCGGATTTTTAACATTTTCGTTTATAAATGATGTATTTGATATAGTAGATTATAGAAGTTTTAATGAAGATTCTTGGGAGAATTATTCCGAGAGTGATTATAACATAGATTATAATTATGAAATTAAACATGTTAATCTAAATATTGAAGGCGGTGCCGGAAAACTTTATATTGAAAAAACTACAGACAAATTAGTAGAAGGCTATTCTAAAGGAAATATTGGCAAATATATTCTTACACAGACACAAAACGATGATACTGTAGACGTATTACTAACAATGAAGAAAACGAATATAAATCTATTTGGGAAATCTTATCATAACCAATTTAACCTTAGTTTAAATGAAGAACCGACTTATGATTTTAAAATACAAATAGGAGCATCTAAATCATATATAGATCTCTTTCCTTTCAAAGTTGAAAATATTGATTTACAAACTGGTGCAACTGATGCAAAAATTAAACTAGGTAATAAATCTGATAAAACAAATCTTGATATCCAAATGGGTGCAGCTTCTTTAAAAGTTTATGTTCCCAAAACCTCAGGTTGTATAATTTCTGGTGATATGGCTTTGGTTGCTAAATATTTAGATAAATTCCAAAGAGATGAAGATGGTAATTATATTACTGAAAATTATGATTCAGCTTCTAAAATAGTTCATATAAATATTCAAGGCGGTTTGGCAAAATTTAAAGTAAAACGTTACTAATTTCACCTTTTCTAAACCTGATATTTGGGAATGTTTTTATAAATTAAAATTCCATCTTTAAAATAAATTAGAGTGGAATTTTAATTTCCTTGAGAAAATTTCAATAAAAATCCCTTTATAAATTGATTTATATTTCCATCCATCACTCCTTGAGTGTCTGATGTTTCTATATTTGTTCTATGGTCCTTAACCATATTATATGGATGAAAAACATAAGATCTAATTTGACTTCCCCACTCTATTTTCATCTTAGATTTTTCTGTTTCCTCAGCTGCTGCTTCTTGTTTTTCAATCTCCATTTGATAAAGTTTTGATTTTAGGAGTTTTAATGCATTGGTTCTATTCTGTAGCTGCGATCTCTCACTTTGACAAGCAGCTACAGTTCCCGTTGGAATATGAGTAATACGAACAGCCGTTTCAACTTTATTTACATTCTGCCCACCTTTACCACCGGATCTATATGTATCAACTTTCAGATCTGCAGGATTAATATCAATTTCAATTGTATCATCAACTTCGGGAATTACAAAAACAGACGCAAATGAAGTATGTCTTCTTTTATTTGAATCGAAAGGAGATATTCTTACCAAACGATGAACACCTATTTCGGCTTTTGCATAACCGTAAGCAAAATCACCTGTTACTTCAATTACTGCACTTTTAATACCAGCACCATCTCCATCTAACATATCAAGCAAGTGCATTTTAAAATTATTTTGTTCACCCCAACGTAGATACATTCTAAAGAGCATTTCTGCCCAATCTTGAGCTTCTGTTCCTCCGGCTCCGGAATGAATAGTCATTATACAATTTCTATCATCATCCTTTCCACTAAGCATACTTTTAAATTCAAGATCAGCTAAACTATTGGTAACTTCTTCAAGTTGCTGCTCAATATATTCTAATAAAGTTTCATCTCTTTCTTCTTCGGCAAGTTCAATAAATTCATGTAAATTTGTATACAGTTCATTAACTTCATTATAATTATTTACCCAAGTTTCATTTCTCTTTATTTCCTGCAAAATACCTTGAGCTTTTAATTGATCATTCCAAAATCCATCAACTTCAGTTTCTTTTTTTAAAGTACTAATTTTGGTCAGTTTATTATCAATGTCAAAGATAACCTCGTAATTTGGTTAATTTTTCTTCCTGTTCCTTTAATAATTTTGACTGTTCTTCAAACATAAAATCCTCTTACATTTAATTTTTATTAAGCAAACAAATATTTTAACAATACTATTTAAAATTTAGATTCCGGAACACATTTAGAGAATCTCTATATTTATCCGGAATAGCAGACAGCAAATATATAATTGTTTTAACTGCCTCAAATATATTTTGACCAATACTAAGTTATTATTTATTTATTTATTATTCAATTTCTATCCGTAAAATATCTTTAACAATATTTCACATTTTTATCATATTATTGAAAAATTGTTTTTAACAAAGACTCTTAAAAAGAAGTATTTTAATTAAAACTAAATTAGCTTGATGCTAAAATTGTAAATTATGAAGTAAGCTTAATTATTTGCTGAGCAATGTGATCAATTTCATTAGTATTTTTAATATCAAACCATTTAATTCTCATATCTTTTCTAAACCATGTCATCTGTCGTTTTGCATATCTTCTGGTATTTCGTTTAATTAATTCAATTGCTCTTTCCAAAGAAATATTACCCTCAAAAAATTCAATTATTTCTTTATATCCAACAGTATTTAACGCATTTATACTTTTGGAATATCCATTATTCAAAATAGCTTTTACTTCATCCACTAATCCTTGTTCAACCATTTTATCTACACGTAATTCAATATTTTTGTAGAGTATTTCCCTCTCCCAATTTAGTCCAAATTGTAGAAAAGTATATCCAACTTCTCTTTTATATTCAGCTTGATGTTCCCAAATTGGTTTTCCGGTAATATGAAATACTTCTAATGCACGTATAATTCTTTTCCAATTTTGCGGTAATAAGTTTTCTGCTGATTTCGGATCAATTTTTCTTAATTCTTCTAACAAATATTCATTTCCCAATTCATCCTTCTTTTGTAACAATTTTTCTCTAAATTCTTCATCTGTATTTACCGAATCAAAAATACCATCTACAAGAGCTTTTATATAAAGCCCCGAACCTCCAGCAACAATTGGCTTAATATTTTTTTGATGTAGCTCAGAAATAATTTTCAATGAATCTTTCTCAAATTTACTGGCATTATATTTTTCAACCGGATGAAGAAAATCGATTAAGTGATGAGGAATTAAATTTAGTTCATTAGAACTTGGTTTTGCAGTACCAATATTTAATTCTTTATAAATTTGCCTACTATCTGCAGATATAACTTCGGAATGAATCTTTGAGGCTAAATTAAGACTAAGTGAAGTTTTTCCACTACAAGTTGGACCAACAATTATTATTACTATTTGTTCCAACCTTCCCTACCAATTAACGGAACGAATGCAAAATTTTTAATTTCTTTCTCTGTAAAACTATCTTCACTTATTTTGTGCAAGATTTTCATACTTTGAGATGATTTATCACCAACCGGAATTACCAAACGCCCGCCTATTGCAAGTTGTTTTTTGAGATTTTCCGGAATTAATGGGCTTCCCGCAGTAACTATTATTCCATCGTATGGGGCATATTCACTCCAACCTATTGTTCCATCGCTACAACGACAAATAACATTAAATGATTTTGTATCAAAAAATTTCTGAACTCTAATATATATATCTTCATTTCTTTCAATTGAAAAGACACGCATGCCCATTTCACTTAAAACAGAAGCTTGATAACCTGAACCAGTTCCGATTTCCAAAACTTTGCTTCCTTTCTTTAACTCTAAAGCTTCCGACATAACAGCTACTGTATACGGCTGAGAAATTGTTTGACCGTATCCAATTGGTAAGGCAACGTCATCGTAAGCATAAGAAATCATGGCTTGTTGAACATATTCATGTCTGGGAACATTCAAAATTGCTGAAAGTACATTCTCATCTCTAATGCCTTTAAGCTTAATTTTATAAACTAATTCTTCTCTTTCTCTCTCGTACATAAATCTCTTATTTTTAGGATCAAAATTAAAGAAATATTATAAACATTCTTCATAAATTTTATAAAAAAAGAAGAAATAATTTAAAAATTTATTTGATTTAATTGAGTTCCATCATTATATTAGTGATCTGAATTATTTTGATAAGCGAGAGTAGCTCAGTTGGTAGAGCATCACGTTGCCAACGTGATTGTCGCGGGTTCGAGTCCCGTCTCTCGCTCAAATCCACATTTGTGGATTTTTTTTTAATGCTGTTATATTTAACAAATTTAACTAAATTTCTACATAGAAATAGTGGTTTGTTAATTTATAATTTCTTTAGAATGTTTTGATATATTTTTAAGGCGACGTGGCCAAGTGGCTTAAGGCGAAGGTCTGCAAAACCTTTATTCGTCGGTTCGAATCCGACCGTCGCCTCCAATTCTCCAGCACAAATTGTAGTATATATTCTCTGTAAAATCGCTAACATTTATTAGAAACTTTCGATAATATAAATATAATTACACAAATCTATCAGGGTGTAGAGTTTAGAACTTTTAATATAAACAAAACTAAAGGATAATCATATGAAAATAGCTAAATCTTCATTTAGATATATTGTAATTCTTATTGCATTATTATTAACTCAATCAGTAGGTAATGCTCAAATAATAAATGATCCACTTAATGAATCCACATCTGGAACTCAAAAGGACAATATTTTTACAAACTTTTTAGATATTCTACCAAGCAGTAAAAGTGTATCTTCATCATTAGGAAATACCACTTTTGATATCTCATCTAATTTAACTTGGAAAATTAGTGATGATGCCGAATGGTTATCTGTTTCTCCTGGTAGTGGAAGTAATAGCTTAACAATAACTGCAAGTTATGATGAGAATACAACTTCAAGTCCAAGAACCGGAATAATTACTGTTATTGGTAGTGGAATTACTCGAACAGTTACTATTGTTCAAGATGGCAAAACAGATTCTAATTACTTAGATGTTTATCCTTCCTCACAAAGTGTTAGTTCTGATTTAGGAGATACTACATTTAGCGTTTCATCTGATATGTCTTGGACAGTTAGTGATGATGCCGGATGGTTATCTGTTTCTCCTAATAGTGGAAGCGGGAGTGGTACTTTAACAGCATCTTTTAATTCAAATAACAGTAGCGACCCTAGAACTGGAACAATTGTAGTAACTGGAAACGGAATTACTCGAACTGTTACAGTAATTCAGGCAGGACAAAATAATAATCCGTCTTTAACAGTATCACCCGCGAACCATGATGTACAAAATAGCTCAGGAAGTGTTAATTTTACAATTGAATCAAACTTAATATGGTCTGTAAAGGAAGATGCTGAATGGTTAAGTAAAAATGTTGAAAGTGGTTCGAAAAATGCTACTTTATCAGTAACATACGAAGAAAACCCTACCGCTTCGCAAAGAATAGCAACTATAACTGTTACTGGTGGCGGAATTAATAGAAATGTGACTGTTACACAAGAAGGTTCACCATCTTATCTTTTAGTATCACCTTCTTCAAAAACAGTTGGAGATACATCTGGCTCAGTAAATTTTGCTATTTCGTCTAATGATAATTGGGAAATTACAGAGAATGCTGATTGGCTAACTGTCTCACCGACTAACGGTTCAGGATCATCTAATTTTTCTGTAACATTCCTTGAAAATACTTCTTCAACTCAAAGAAGTGCTGAGATTACAATAACTGCTGGTAATTTAACGAAAACTGCAACACTTGTTCAGGATGGTGCACCAGTATTTACTTTAGATGCAACTCCAAACCCTGAAACATCCGCTTCAATTACAGGAACTGGATCATACACATATAATTCTGAGGTAACTATTGTTTGTACTCCAAATGATGGTTGGAAATTTGATAATTGGAAAGAAGATGGTACAATTGTATCTACAGATTCAGCATATACATTTAATCTAACTTCAGATAGAACTTTAGTAGCTGAATTGTCAGTTCTAAATAATTTATTCGGATTTGGTGAAATGCCTACAGATTATAAGTTATTAAATAACTTTCCAAATCCATTTAATCCAACTACTCAAATAGGATATATGTTACCGAAGGAATCATTTGTAGAATTAGCTGTCTATAATTTACTCGGAGAAAAAATAGTAAGTTTAGTAAAAGAATATAAATCCGCTGGAACTTATTCTGTAGAATTTAATGCAGATAATTTACCTAGTGGAACTTATATCTACACAATGAAAGCTGGGAAATTTAGTCAAACAAAAAAATTAGTATTATTGAAATAGTATTTTTATATCCGGAATAGTTTTAGAACTATTCCGGATAATCTTTTTTATCTTTTCTCTCTTTAAAACTCACCAGTGCAATATTAAAAAATTTATAAACTCTTTAGCATTACCATACAAAAGAATGATAATAGATATTAATATTTTACTTTTGGTTGGAATACCTCAAAAATATGTTTTTATTATTTACCATTGTTAGGAATAGTAATAGTAGGATTAAAACATAGCTGATTAAAATAGGAAAAAGTCGTTTTCAACTAAAGATACTATTTGTTGAAGAATATTATGAAAATTGAAAAATATTAACAATAATAGTTATAAATTAACTTTACTTTTAAAGCTCATAATTTAGTTTAGATATTCATCATAATAATAATCATCACCCTCAAGGGTATAATCTGGGAAAAAACTTTGTGCAACATAATATTTTAAAAATTCTCTAACTTTTTTTTCTTTATAATTTTGATCAATTACTTGCAAACATTTAGAAATTATTTTACTAACATTGCCATTAAGAACACTTGTTTCTGGTGTTTCATCTATTTTTAATGATTTTAATACTTCTTGTACTAGCTTATACGCAGAAATAGATTGTTCAAAATAAGTTTCCAACTTACCCTCACATTTACATTTTTTTTGAACATTATCGAATAGGTACAATAATAATTTAATTTTTCTTCAAATTATTGTTGAATATCACAACTTTATATGAAAAGTTTGCTTTTATTGTAGATGCCTATTAAAAAAGATAGGCTTGTTGAACTTCCTTTTGATTTGTTGGTAATGGAAAGGCTTTAGAATAATTCTAAAGCCTTTGCGTTTTTAAAAATATCAGTTTACCAAATAACGTTTAATTTTTTTTGTTGTTGTTTTTACAAATTCATCCTCTCGTATATGGAATCTTACTATTCTTTTATAAGAAGCTAAATCTTTATTCGTTTTATCAATTTCATGTTTTATAATTTTTTTTACTAAATCATCATCAATCTTCACATTTTTTTCTTGAGAAAAAAGTAAAAATGCTTCTGCATCAACAACAATCTGAGTTGCTATAACTTCGTTTCCGTTATCTGTTTTTTCACCATAAACTAAACATTCTTTAATATACGGACTATGATTTAATTTGTCTTCAACTTCTTCCGGAAATACATTTTTCCCGTTCTTTGTAATTATTACATTTTTCTTTCTTCCGGCAATGTGTAAAAATCCATCTTTATCCAAGTAACCTAAATCACCGGTTTTGAACCAACCGTCTTCAAAAGCTTCTCTAGTGTGTACATCATTCTTATAATAACCCAACATTACTGAATTACCTTTTGCATAGATTTCACCAATTCCATCAGCATCTTTATCTACTATTTTAAGCTCAACACTCGGTAGAACTAAACCGGCTGCATCATTTCTAAAATTCTTAAGACGATTTAAAGCAAGAATTGGAGAAGTTTCTGTTAATCCATATCCTTGAAGAAATCTAAATCCAAAACCCTGTAAGCCTTTGGCAACAACTGGATCTGCTGCTGCACCACCAACAATAAAAATTCTTATTGATCCGCCAAATTTATCTTGTAGTTCTTTAAATATTTTTTTCTTTAAATCTTTCACACCTAATTTCTGAGTAAAATTAGTAATCTTAACTAACTTTGGTACTAAGAAAGATTTTTTCTTATCATCATTTATAGCTTTCATCACTTTCTTAAACATTTTATCAAATAAGAGAGGTACACCTAAAACAATTGTGGCATTTACATTCTTCATATCCTCAGCAACGGTTTTTAGTGATCTTGAATAATGTATTGAAGAACCAGCATAAAGAGGACACAGCATTCCACAGGTACATTCGTAAGTATGATGAATTGGAAGAACCGATAAAAATCTATCTTTCGGATACATCATCAACATACTGAGCATATCCATAAGATTTGTTGCAAGATTCTTTTGAGAAAGCATTACACCTTTAGCTCTTCCTAATGAACCGGAAGTAAAAATTATTTCTGCTAATTCGTCAGAATTTATTTTTGGTAAAATTGTTGTATCACTTATTACTTGATTATTAATTAAATCAAGCATGCTTAAAAAATTACTTTCATGTAAAGATTTATCCATATTGATAAATACTTTCAATTTTTTAAGTACTGATTTATTTTCAGAAAATAGATTAGAAAAAGTGTCGGAAAATATGATTGCTTCAGATTCTGATTCATAAAGTATATTTAGAATTTCACTTTCAGGCAAATCTTTATCAATTGGAACGACAACATAATTGAAACTCATTAAGGTTAAGTAAGTAATTGACCATTGCACTCTATTTTCACCAATTAGTGCAATATGAGTTTTTTCTTTCAGATCTAGAGACTGAAGAGCTTTCCCAAATTTTAGAACATTCTCTTTTAGCTCACCATAAGTTACCTTATTGATTGGATATTCCTGCAAATCTTCCATAGCAAGTTTATCTCTGTAAACTTCGCATGATTTAATAACCATATCCTGAATACTTTCAATTTTGGGCACATCATAAAGTTTTAACTTAGGTTTCATATTTTCCTCATAATAATAATAAACGAAACTATCTCTATGCAAATCTCTTTGATTTATTATACGAACAACTATATTATGCTAATTCTTTCAAAACACCTTTTAACAAATTATAGAATTTTTCTACATCCTTTATATTTACCTTTTCGTCAGGAGAATGAGCACCTTCGATAGTTGGACCAAAAGAAATCATATCAATCCCTGGATACTTCGCTCCTAATAAACCAGTTTCTAAGCCAGCATGAATTGCTTTTATTTCAGGTTCACTCTTGAACATATTTTTATAAACTTTCTTTCCAACTTTCAATAAATTCGAGTCCATATTTGGTTGCCATCCCGGATAACCATCACCAACAATTACTTTTCCACCTGCTAATTTAAATATGGCTGCAACATTATTAGCTATATTTTCTTTCGCACTTTCAATTGAACTTCTTTGACTTGTACCAATAACTATTTCTTTTTCATCCATTTTTACTGTGGCAAGATTTGTTGAGGTTTCAACTAAACCGGGAATATCATTATTGAATGCAATAACTCCATGAGGTAATGCTATAAGAGTATTTACAATATTTTTAGTAATATCAGCTTTAATAACCTTTGTTACTTTAGTTTTAACTTTCTTAACTTTTATTTCAAGTCCACCATCAACTGATTTAATTTCTTTTAAAGAATCGGCAACAAATTCTTTAATAGTCTTTTTCATCTTTCTAACATCTTCTGGTTTTACAAGAATTGTTACTTCAGCTTCTCTTGGAATTGCATTACGTAATGAACCACCGGATATATGTGCAATTTGATATGCAACATCAATTTTATTTAATAAATGACCTAATAATCTTATTGCATTTGCTTTTTGTTGATGAATATCTAATCCTGAATGACCACCTTTTAAACCTGTAACAAGAACTTCGTATGCTTCTGCACCTCTTTTTGCTCTTGTAAATTCAACCGGAAAAATTCCTGCTGTATCTTGCCCCCCTGAACATCCTACATAAAAGGCGCCATCTTCTTCTGAATCCATATTTAGTAAACTTTTACCCGAAATAAATTTAGGCTTCAACTCATTTACACCTGTCATTCCGGTTTCTTCATCAATTGTACACAATAATTCTAAAGGACCGTGTACTGATTTTTTATCAAGTGCGATAGCCATTGCAGCAGCAACACCAATACCATTATCAGCACCAAGCGTAGTTCCATCAGCAGTTATCCATTCACCTGTATTTATAAGCTTAATTGGGTCTTTATCAAAATCATGTTTTGTACCTTTATTCATTTCACAAACCATATCAACATGACCTTGAAGAACAATTGTTGGAGATTTTTCTTTGCCTTTTGAAGCAGGTACAAATATTACAACATTACCAACTTCATCTTCTTTGAACTTAAAATTATTTTTCCTAGCAAATTCTTTAACAAATTCAACTGCCTTCTCTTCCCTTTTTGATGGACGAGGAACTTGACTTAATTCATAAAATTGTTGCCAGAGAAGTTCTGGTTTTAATCCTTCAATTGCTTTTGCTGACATGATTACTCCTTTAGATTTGTAAAAATTAAATTGAAATCTAGCTCTAATATAATATTATAACAAATTATTAATTTTGGTACTTCCCTTATAAGAATACATTTATATTTATATCTAATAAATTCCGCTATCTTATAATGATACTATTGAAACTTAACATTAATATCTGATTTACTAACTATGTCTTATATTTAAAATATCACCATCTTTTACAAGATATTCTTTTCCTTCAAGTCTCCAAACACCGGCTTCTTTACATTTTGCAAATGTTTTATGCTCCATAAAATCTTCGTAACCAACAACTTCTGCACGAATAAATTTATTATAAAAATCTGTGTGAATTACTCCGGCTGAATCTTGAGCAGTATAATTCTTCTTTATTGTCCACGCTCTATTTTCATCTTCACCAACTGTAAAGAAACTATGCAAACCAAGTGCTTCGTAAGAGGCATGTAATATTTTATTTAACGCCGATTCTTTAATTCCATAATCTTCCATAAACATTTGTCTATCTTCATCATCTAGTTTAGAAAGTTCTAATTCTAATTTTGCATAAAAAGGAATAATTTTAACTTGCTCGTCGTTCACAAGCTCTTGTGCTTTGTTAATATATTCATCAACTGTATCAATAGAATTATCATCAAAATTGATTGCAATAACTAAAGGTTTTAAAGATAATAATTGATAACCCGAAAGTATTTTTCTTTCATTATCATCTAACGATAAAGTTCTTAAAGGCTTTTCATTTTCAACATGAGCATAACATTTTTCTATAACGGGAATTTCTCTTTTTAGTTTTTCATCCTTCGTCTTCATAACTTCTTTTTTAATTTTATCTAATCTGTTTTCAAGAAAAGCTAAATCATAAAAAAGAAATTCATTTTCTAGAAATGAAATATCTTCAATAGGATCAATGTTATTCATTGGATGTAAAACAGCTTCATCTACAAATTGACGAACTACATAAAAGAGAGCATCATTATTTTTTACTTCGTTCAAAAATGCATTTGTAATTTTCAATTTTCCATCATCAGCAGTTCTAAGACCAGGAATATCATAAACCTCTATTGTTGCATTTACTGTTTTTTTCGGATTAAATATTTCAGTTAATTTATCCAATCGTTCATCAGGTACTTTTACTACTTCAATTGCAGCTTTTTCTGAGCCAATATTTTGTTGAATATTATCCGAACCGGAAAGTATGTTAAAAAGAGTTGTTTTTCCTGAATATTGAAGACCAACTAAACCAATTTGCATAAAAATCTTTTCCTTAAATTAAAATTAAATAAGTATATAAAATTACAAAATAGAACCCGCAAAAGGAAAAAGAGAAAGTTAAAAAGTGAAATGAAAAAGGGAAAAATGCAAAACATAGAAACGTGAAAAACAAAATATTAAATCAAAAACAAAATCATTTTTTTTTAAGTAACTCAGCCTTTCCAGGCTGAGGAGAGTACAAGCCGCAAACAATAAAAGCGAACACAGATTGGAAAGTCTGTGCTACAAAAAACTACATAATAATATTAACCTAATATTTGAGTATGAAGAGCAATTTCTTCAAGAATTGAAGAAACTTTTAAACAAGATTGCATTGAACCGGAAAATACTAACGCTTTTCCTTTAACATGAACTTCAAACGCAAAAGCTCTAGCTTTTTCGAAGGAGCAATCAATCGCTTTTATCAGCTGAATAATAACTTCATCAAATGTATGTATATCATCATTGTATAAAACTACTCTGTAAGCAGTATCAATTGCAGTTTCTTCATCTAGATTAGTATCTAAAATTCCCTCAGGTTTTTCCAATTCATATTTAACTGTTTTATCAAACATTTCGATAATAATTATAATATTTTAGTATAGTAATAAAATTAACTATATTTCGTTCTGAAATATATAACTCTAAACAAAATATGGTTAGAATTTGGAAAAAATTCAAGTAGATATTTTAGGTTTATCATCCACCCCATCATCTGGTGGAGCATATGCTTTATTGTTAAAAGAATCTTTTGGTGTAAGAAGATTACCAATAATTATAGGTGCTTTTGAAGCTCAATCAATTGCACTAGAAATTGAAGGAATAAAACCACCCAGACCGTTAACTCATGATTTAATGAAAAATATTGTTGATGATCTTGGAGGAACTGTTGTAGAAGTTTTTATTGATGAACTAAGAGATAATACTTTTTATGCCAAATTGATATTGGAAATATCAACTTTAACAAATACAATTGATGCCAGACCAAGTGATGCTATTGCTTTAGCAGTTAGAACTGGATGTCAAATTTTTGTTTCCGAAGAGGTTATGAGGGAAACTGCCTTTGTACCAACTAATGAAGATAGTGATGAAACCGAAGAAGCCTTAGAATTGACAAATAATCTTGAATCTAAACAATACCCAAAACAATCTTCTGAAACAAAATTAGGATCTTTACAAGATCGACTTAGAGAAGCTCTTGAAAAAGAGGATTACGAAAGAGCTGCAAAATTAAGAGATGAGATTAATAGATTGAAAGGTGATAATTAAGATTAATTATTAATTTGGCTACCTATTTCGCATTCTAGGCATTTATTTCTAGTACAGAAATTTCTGTATAGTTCTAGCATTCCTTGTGCATAAATAGATTTTTTATGTAAGTTTTTTAATTCTAAATTTGCACTAACATTTCGCGTAATTTGATTATCTAATTTTTGTTCATATTCGTTATAAAGTTTTAAAACTTTTTTTGATAATCTTTCATTACCAAAAATATCAAAATATACAGAAAGGAAAGGAAGTAAAACATTTACAAAAATTTCATCTGCTCTACTTAATCCTACTATATAATTTAATTTTATTTCTGATTTTTTTTCAAATACATAGTGCTCCTTCCAATATCCACTAGCTCTAATTATTATTAAAGACCTAATAGAATTTATAAGTATTTTGTGCGAATCTATTTCCGTTATCTTTTTTATAATTGTACTTATAAGATTTTTATTTATAATTGCATCAACTATTTTAGCTCCGGCAGATAGTCTTACCGTTGGAAAATTTTGTGGTCGCTGTCCTAAAAATTGCCATTGGGTTTCATCAAATCTTTTACCATCATAAATTTTTACAATTTCTTGCCAATACTGATTAAGTTCAATTAAATATTTTGAAACCGAAGTATCATTATTCTTAAATTCAGGCATTAATCCCGAAATATGAAAAAAAGCAGATTCTAGTTTGCTAATCCTATCTTCTTCAAAATTAAATTTCCGTATAATTTCTAAGGGAACATTTTGAGCAAGCTTCATCATAATCTTTTTGTTTTTTGAATATCCAAGAGCTTCAAAGATCAATTCGTAAAAAAGTTGTTCCCATAATTTTTTATTCTTAAAATCATTATGCGAAAAGTTTCTTTTGTTAAATTCTTCTGTTAATTCGTAACCAATAATTGGTTCTTTTATTTCTAAATCGTTAAGAAACTTTAATTCTTTTAATCTATTAAATATTCTGGTACACTTATATTGAAAACGGCTTATTCCTAACTTTAAAACAAATTTTCTTCGTATTTCAGAATCAACCACATTTATTTCACTACTACATTTTAGCGGATGTACATTAATCTTTTTTTTCTTTCCGGCAAGAACAATTTCTTTCTTAATATTATCTGCTGCAATATATTTTTTAAGCTCTATTGATGGAACTTTTCTTCCATCACTGGTATATACATAGCTTTGTTTCTGTTTATTTTGAAAGCAGAGATGCAAGATAACTTTATTATAATTTCTATTTATATTATGACCATGGTGTTTCCAATCAGAGTATTCTTTATCAATTTCAACATCTCCAACAAATGTAAGTGTACCAATTCGTATTCTAGCATGTTTAAAATCCGGACCACCGGAATCTATATTGTAATTACCAGGATTTAGAACAGAAACAGTTTCGTTATAAACTGTGTTTAGGTTGGTTATAAAATCTTGATTTTGCCAAATTCTGTGTAGTTGTTTTTCTTCAATATTTAAAGAAAGTGCCATACCGTTGAATTAGTTTTTATAACTACTCAAATATACATTATTTCTTTAATATGAAAAATAATGTTTTAGTAAAATATAAAAGTTTTTAAATTACTCGTTTTATTGTTGTATTAAAATCAATTATTTTTTCTTTAATTGCTAATTCAAAATTTTCTGAACTATCAACATAAATTAAACCTCTACTTACATTGATAATATAATTTGTTTTATTATGAAGATTAAATGTTTTCACAACTTCTTCCAGACTTCCACCTTGTGCACCAACACCTGGAAGCAATATTGGCATATCATTAAATGATAAAATATTACTTTGTAATTCTTCTATGTTTGTAGCACCAAATACTAGTCCACAATTATTTTTTTCGTTCCATTCATTAGTTTTGCTTATTACTTCTTGATAAAGAAATCTTCCATTTTCTAATCTTTGCTTTTCAAAATTCTTAGAACTTGAATTAGAAGTAAGTCCTAAAATAAAACTAATTTTGTCTTCATAAGATAAAAATGGCTCAACTGAATCATACCCCATATAAGGATGTAGAGTAACGGAATCACACTTAAAATAATCAAAAACAGATTCGGCATATTTTTTTGAAGTATTACCAATATCTCCTCTTTTGGCATCTGCAATAATTAAAATATCATTAGGGATTAAAGAAATTGTTTCTTCAAGAGTAGTAAAACCTTCTATCCCCCAGTTTTCATAAAATGCAAAATTTATTTTATAAGTTGCAGCAAATTCTTTTGTTGCATTTATTACAGCTTTATTAAATTCTAAAATTGGATTTTCTTTTGATTTAAGATGATCCGGAATTTTATTAACATCGCTATCTAAACCAACACAAATATGATAACCTTTATCAATTCTATTTTTAAGTTTTTCTTGTGCATTCATATTATTAAATTTGTTTCCTTCTATTTTTATAAAAATTTAAAGTTATACCTATTAAAGTCATGTTAACAATTAAAGAGGTTCCTCCATAACTCATAAATGGTAAAGGGACACCAATTACCGGAGCAACTCCTAAGTTCATACCAATATTTATTGTAAAGTGCGTAAATAAAAGTGCAACTGTACCAATAATTACTATACTACCAAATTTATTTCTTGTTAATGCAGCAATATGTATTAAACGAGCAAATAAAATTATAAATAAAACCACAACCAAAAAACTACCAACAAATCCAAATTCTTCGCCAATTACACAATATATAAAATCTGTCCATTGTTCTGGAATAAATCTTAATTGTGTTTGATTACCTTGTAAGAAACCTTTTCCAAACAAGCCTCCACTACCTATTGCAACTTGAGTTTGAAGAATATTATAACCGGCACCCAAAGGATCTGACATAGGATTTACAAAGGTTTCAATTCTCTTTTGTTGGTGAGGTTGAAGAAAACTCATCACATAATCAAAAGCAAATGCTGTTGCCAAATTTAAAGCAATAATTGAAATATTTATAAAAATATTTTTTTTAAAATAAAGCAACAGTCCAATTACTAAGAACATTGCTAAAATAAATTCTGCAAGACCAAATAAAGAAGCAAATATTACAACAATAGGAGATAAAACAAGAGAAAACCAAAACAAATCAATACCACTCCAAAAAAGGATTACAGATATAACGATAAAATAAACAATAACTGTTCCCATATCAGGTTGAAGCAAAATTAAAAATATTGGCATTAAACTAAACGAAACAACTAAAATAAAATCTTTAATATTATTAGGATTTTTTCTCTGTTGAGTTAAAAAATGTGCAAGAAATAATATTACTCCTATCTTTGCAAATTCTGATGGTTGAAATCCGAAACTACCAATACTAATCCAACTTTTAGCTCCATAAACAGTTTTGCCTAAAAATAAAACCGCAACCAATGTTAATAAAGATATTATGTAACCGGGAATAGCAATAAATCGATATGTTTTATAGGGTATTAAATAAGCTATATAGAAAATAACCAATCCTAAAATAGCTGTAATAATTTGTTTATTAAAATTACCTGATGCAGTTGGATGATTATTTGTTGCACTATAAATAGCAACCAAGCCAATAGCAATAAGAGAAAGCATTGAGGCAAAAACTAAAAAATCAAATTTATCAATTATTTTATTCGTCCTATCCATTTCTACTTAACTCCTACAACATCAAAACTATCTGCTTCAAGATTTGACAAATAAGATTTAATTACTTTTTGTACAATAGGAGCTGCATAAGCTCCTCCAAATCCTACATTTTCTACAATACAAGCTACTGCAATTTTAGGATTGTCATAAGGAGCAAAACCAATAAATATAGAATGATCTTTCCCATGTGGATTTTGAGCTGTTCCAGTTTTACCTGCAATTTTTATATTTGGCAATCTAATATGAGCAGCAGTTCCATCTCTATTAACAACATTAAACATTCCCTTTCTTACTACATCAAAACTTTTTCTGGAAATATTTACTGATTTTTCTGCAAAATTAAATGGAATAAGATCACTCTGAATTTCTTCAATAAATCCTTTACCAATATGAGGAACTTTTGTTTTACCATAATTAGCAAGTAAAGCAGTATATTGTGCTAATTGTAAAGTTGTTACACTTAATTCGCCTTGCCCAATACCTAAACTAATTAAATTACCTTTCCCCCATCTTCTTTTACCAAATTTTTTATCATAATAGTCAGCATCTACTACAATTCCTCTTGAATCTTTACTAATATCAATTCCTGTCGGAGAACCGAAACCAAACATTCTTAAATATTTAGCCCATTTTTCAAGTCCAATATCCAAAATAAGTTTATAAAAAAAAGTATTACATGAATGCTCAATGGCTTCAACAACATTAACAGATCCATCAACACCATGGCATCTAAAAAAACGATCTCCATATTGATAGCCTCCTTTACACATAACTTCTGTATAAGGTGTAATTATTCCCTCTTCCAGTCCAACTAGAGCAGCTAATATTTTAATTGTAGAACCGGGAGGATAAATAGAATTTGCAGCTCTATCAAATAATGGCTTTTTCGGATCGGTTCCTAATTTTCTCATACTCTTTTGAGAAGTAACCGAAGCAAATTCTCCAAGATCATAATCTGGAGCACTAACATAAGCTAGTATTTCACCACTTTCAGGTTCAATAGCAACAAGCGAACCAGAAAATTTTTCAAATTCCTTTTCAGCTATCTTTTGAATTTTAGCATCAATTGTAAAAACAATATCGTGCCCTTTTTCAGGCAAAACATCATTTTTACCTTCTAAATATTTTCCAATTGTTTTTCTTCGCGAATCAACAAGTATATATCCATAACCTTTCACTCCCCTAAGATATTCTTCATAAGCTCTTTCAACTCCTTTTATTCCAATATAATCGCCTAAGCTATAAACATCTTTATGTTTTTTAAGCTGTTGAGAATTAATTTCTCTTAAATAACCAAAGATGTGAGAAGCCTTTACATCAAAAGAGTAATCTCTTTGCATATCAACTACAACATTTACACCTTTAAGAAATTCACTATGCTCTTCAATAAGTGCTATATCGTTATAAGATACATCTCTTTTAATAACTCTTGGCAAATATTTTGAATATCCTCTTTTTTTATGAAGTATATTTTTAACTGTTCCTTTCTCTAAATCAAGTATATCTTCAATTACTTTCCCATCGGCAGTATCGTATAAGGCTGGTGTTATTTGAAGTGAATACGATGGTTTATTACTTACTAAGATATGATAATTTCTATCAAAAAAAATTCCTCTTGGAGCTTTGTAAACAATTTTCTTAATTGAATTATTATCAGATTTTTCTTTAAATGTTTTGTTATCTATTATTTGCATTTTAATAAGCTGACCACTAAATCCAACTCCAACAATAAAAACTATAGCAACAATAATTTTTTTTCTAAAATTGGATGCAAAAATTCGATCACTCATTAATCTTTTCTTCTTTGATTATAAATTACAATTACAATAGAAAGAAGCGCAGTATAAATTCCAGGTAAAACTCCTTGTTCTAAAAATAAATGTGAAGCAGTTAATTTAACTTCTGAAGTGGTCATTAACAAATAAAAAAACGAATTTATAGAGGAAACAAGAAATACTATTATGAGTAAAAATAATGTTGCCGTATTATATTCAATTTTATTTTCATTGTAAAAATAACCGGCAATAAATCCACTAATTGTTTTGGCTAACATAGCACTGCCTAAAATTCCTCCTGAAGCCAAATCAAAAAATAATCCACAAAAAGCGCCAAATATTGTTCCTAAAAACTGACCATATTTGAGAGCAAACATAACAATAAGAATAATTAACAAATCAGGAATTACAGATCCAATAGCAATAAGTGGCACAACCGTAATTTGTATTGCACAGAAAAAGATAAGAGCAATAAATATTTTTAGTATTTGTAATTTAGTTATGAGAACCTCCAATAATTTTCTGCCTTAAAGAATCCAATTCTTGTTGTTGCTCAGTTAAAACAACTAATACATTTTTAATTGAATTAAGCTTAACAAAGGGTTCAATTTTAAGATTACTCAAAATACCGGAAATTGTACTTTCTTTTTCGATAATAATACCAATTGGAATTTCTGGAGGAATAATAGAACTAATTTCTGAAACAATTATTCTATCACCAACTTCCACATCATAATTAGTAGGAACATTTTTTATTATAAGATTCTTTCCATCCCAATTTAAGATGCCATTAATATTACTTCTCTGAACTTTTACTGCTACTTTAAACGCACTATTTTCAAATATTCGAACTGATGAATAATTTGCAGCAGTTTCTGTAATAATTCCAACCAACCCTTTATCAGTTATTACAGGCATTCCTACATTAACTCCATCATCACTACCTTTAGAAATAATAAAGTATCCAGAAACTTTAGAAACTAAACGTGAGATTATCTTAGCCGTTAATAAACTATCAGAAGAATCTGAACGAAATTTTAATATATCGTTTAACTCTTTGTTTTCAAGCCCATAATCTCTTAATTCATTTACTTGAAGCATTAGTTCAGCATTTCTTCTTTCAAGATTTTCTATATAAGTAGTGTTTTCAAAATAGGTAGGGAAATTAGTTACAAAGGAATTTACACTTGCAAATATTCCTAAAGAAAAAAGTCTAATGTTCTTTACTTCTAGATTATTATTAAGTGTAATTAGAATTAAACTTAGAATAAGTAATACAACAAGTGCAATGTATTCCTTAAACTTATTTAAGAACATTCTAACAAACTGAAACATTAGTAACTTCTTTTACGAATAAATACTTTTGAATATTTGTTCATATTCTCAATAGCTTTTCCGGCTCCATTAACAACAGCCATCAAAGGATTTTCAGCTATATGAACAGGCAGATTTGTTTCCATTCTAATTCTGTCATCTAGTCCTTTTAACAAAGCACCTCCCCCAGTAATCATTACACCTCTATCAAGAATATCAGCAGATAATTCGGGAGGAGTTCGCTCAAGTGTTTGTTTAACACCTTCAACAATTTGTGTAATATTTTCATTAAGAGCATCTCTAATTTCTACAGAACTAACTTCAACAGTTTTAGGAATTCCACCAACTAAATCACGCCCTTTAACTTCTATTGTAATTTCTTCTTGTAGTGGAACTGCTGAACCAACTTCACATTTAATAGTCTCACCGGTTCGTTCACCAATAAGTAAATTATAATTCTTTTTAAAGAATTGAATAATCGCATTATTCATTTCATCACCGGCAATTCTTAAAGATTCTTCGTTTACAATTCCATCAAGAGCAATAACAGCAATTTCTGTTGTACCACCACCAATATCTAAAATCATATTACCAACTGCGGCACTAACATCAATTCCAATTCCAATTGCAGCTGCCATTGGTTCTGCAATTAAATGTACTTCTTTTGCTCCGGCATGTTCAGCACTATCTCTTACAGCGCGTTTTTCAACTTCTGTAACACCACTTGGAACAGCAACTACAACCTTCCGGCTTGAAAATGCACCTCTATTTACTTTTTTTATAAAAGCTCTTATCATTCCTTCAGCAATTTCAAAATCTGCAATTACACCATCACGCATAGGTCTAGAAACTCTTATTTGTTTATGTTCTCTACCTTGCATTTCTTTTGCTTTGTTTCCCAAGGCAATAATTTTCTTACTGTTTCTATCAAAGGCTACAATTGAGGGTTCATTTAGAACTATACCTTTACCTTTAACATAAATCACAGTATTGGCAGTTCCTAAATCTATCGCTATATCAGTTGAAAGAATGTCAAAAATTCCCATATCAGTCCTTAATGTTTAAAGTTTCTTATACCGGTAAATACCATTGAAATATTATTTTTATCTGCAGCTTCAATTACTTCTTGATCTCTTACAGAACCACCAGGTTGAACAATTGCTGTTACACCGGATTCCGCAATTTTTTCTACTCCATCAGCAAAAGGGAAAAATGCATCTGAAGCAGCAACAGCATTTTCTAAACTGTGCCCATGTTGTTTAGCTTTACTAACAGCAATTCTAGAGGAATCTACCCTAGACATTTGTCCGGCACCTACACCAATAGCTTTTAGATCTTTACAAAAAACTATTGCATTAGATTTTGTATGCTTACATACAGTCCAAGCAAATTTCAAATTCTTTAATTCGGCATCAGAAGTATCTTTTTTTGTAACTACTTTATAATCTTCCGGAAAAACTGAATTATCATTTTCTTGAACAATTACTCCACCATCAATACTTTTAATAAGATTATCGGGAAATAATTTATTTGATAGAGACTTTACAATTCTTCTATTTTTTTTCTTCTTTAGTAACTCCAATGCTGCATCAGAAAAACTTGGAGCAACAATTACTTCAGTAAAAATTTCATTTAATTTTACTGCAACTTCTTTTGTTACTTCCACATTAAAAGCTACAATTCCACCAAAAGCAGAAACTGGATCACTTGATAACGCTTTTTCATAAGCATTAAGTACAGTTTCACCAACTGCAGCTCCACAAGGGTTTGTATGCTTAATAATTGCACAAGAAGTTGGAGGAAGTTCCTTAACAAGATTATTAGCAGCTACTAAATCTATGATATTATTATATGATAGTTCTTTGCCGTGAAGAGGTTCATAATACTTATAAAAATCACCATACAAAAATGCTTTTTGATGAGGATTTTCTCCATAGCGTAATTCACTTTGCAATCTTAAATTTGTTCTTAATGTTGATTGATCATCTAACAAATCTTTTTCGAAATAGTCTGCAATAAGCTTATCATAATGTGCAGTATGAGCAAAAGCAGAAGCAGCTAATTTTTTTCTTGTTTCTTCGGATATGTTGTCATTTTCCAGCTCTTCTAAAAATTCTGCATACTGTAAAGGATTTGTTAGCACTGAAATATATTTATAATTTTTTGATGCAGCTCGTATAAGACTTGGACCGCCAATATCAATATTTTCAATTTTTGTTTCATGATCTACATCATCACGGTTAACAACTTTTGCAAAAGGATAAAGATTAACACAAACAATATCTATAGGAGCAATTTCATTTTGATTGGCTTGTAAAATATCTTCTTTATTATTCCTTCTAAATAAAATTCCACCAAACACTTTTGGATGAAGAGTTTTAACTCTACCTGAAAAGATTTCCGGTGAATTTGTATAATCAGAAATTTCAATGGTATTAATTCCACTCTCAAATAAAACTTTTGCAGTATTTCCCGTTGCTAAAATATCATAATTATTTTTAACAAGTCCCTTTGCTAATTCAACAATACCTTCTTTGTCAGAAACACTAATTAATGCTTTCTTTTTCAATTTTAATGTCCTAGTCTAAAAAATTTTATTCTAAGTAATTTTTTTTTCTACAAATTTCTTTATTACATTTGGTAATAATGAATGTTCAATTTTTAATACTCTTTGGGCAATTTCTTCTGGCGATTTAACATCAGAAATATCAACAGTTTGCTGCTCAATTATCTTTCCGTTATCATAAATTTCATCAACAAAATGAACTGTAGCTCCACTAACTTTATTGGAGGAATTAAAAACAGCTTTATGTACATTCATTCCATACATACCTTTACCACCAAATAATGGAAGCAATGCAGGATGAATATTTATAATTCTATTACGAAATTCTTTAATTAATTCATCCGGAATTTTTTTTAAGAATCCAGCCAAAACAATAAGATCTACTTTTTGTTCAGACAAAGTTTTGATTAAGCTACTGTAATCAATATAGGAATCATCATTGGATTTATTGTTAACAATATAAGTAGAAATATTTTCGTTACTAGCATATTCAATTGCTTTACAATCTTTTTTATTACTTACGACTGCTACAACTTCAGCTCTTAACGTTCCACTTTTAATTTTATCAACAATGGAATGTAAATTTGACCCCCTGCCCGAAACAAAAACTGCTAGTTTATACATTTCTATTATTTTAGAATTTAAATTTATTTATTTCACAAAAAACAATCAATCATTAATAACTGTAAGTTATTATAAAATTACTACTTAATTAGTTTTGTTAAATCTCTTTTTAATTTGTTTATATAAGAAAAAATCATATTTTTCTTCTGATATTCATTGGCTGACTCAGCCTCATCTAAATACTCTTCAACCATTTCCCAATCTTTCTTTAAAAAACTTTTTTTCGCATTTAGATAATAGGTCATTGGTTTTACCCAATTTTCAGAATTAAGTCCTAAACTGTCTAATTTGGTTGGCAAATTCAGAAATTCTTCTTTATCTCCTTTTCTATCAAGAATCAATCTTTTATAAACAAGAATTTGACTTTTAATTTCATCAAGTTCTAAACTATCTATTGTTGAATCTGCTTGCGCCAAACATTCGTTATACTTACCTGAAAGATATTTATTTTCTATCTCTAAAAAAGTTTCGTATTCATCAATATGCTTGCTCTCTAATATCTTTAGACTTTCATCCTTTGCATATTTATCATCTTCCAAGTCTAAATTTCCATTTGAAGAAAGCAATAAATACCTTCTAAATTCATTTTGATTATCCAAAAAATTATAACAAAATGCAGTTCTTAATGAAGCAATTCCGGTATAGTCAACAGTTTTTGTTGATGTTAAAAATTTTTTATAATATTCTAAAGCCTTTTCATATTGGCTAATTCTAAAATAAATATCGCCTAACAAAAAGTTTGAAAACGAATTTGTTTGAACAAATTTTGGATGATTAATTTCTTGCACAATTTCAATTTCCTTAATTGCATTCTCTAATTGATGAGACTTAATATATTCAATAGCTTTTTGATAATGAAATAATGAATTTTTAGGAAATTGTTTGGTAAGAGCATTCAATAGACTTAAGGATTTTTTATATTCAGCAAGGTGTTCATCTAATAATTTTGCTAAATGAAATTTGTACTCTATATTATCTATCTTACCTTTACTTACTGCTAACTCAATAAAACTAAATCCACTTTCTTGATCTGCCGATAATCCGCTAATTGTTAAAGCCCAATCAAAAAATGCAGGCACATAACTCAGTGCATATTCAAACATTCCAATACCACCATAAGCAGAATAATAATTGGGGTCAAGTTCAATTACTTCTTCAAAATATGATACTGATTTTTTTGTTGCCCAAAATGCATCTAAAGTATTGCCTTTTGTACCATAAATTATAGCACGATACTTATAAACATTCCCAATAATATATAATAGGTCAGGATTGTTTTCTACTTTATCAATTAGTCTTTCTGTCCTAATTAAACATGAATCTGTATAACTAATAAAGGATTTATAATCTTCTTCTTCTTTACTGCCCAAATAAAACCATAAATGGATTTTTGACAGATTAAGGTAAGCTTCAGGACGTTCGGGCTTCAATTCAATAGCTGAACCAATAACTGCTCTAGCAGAATTAAATTCAAAATTATACAATAAGGATTCGCTTAAAGAAATCAGTTTTGCATACTGTTTATTTCCTTTAGAAAAAAGACTAATATTAAGTACAAAAATTAGAAATAATAATTTTCTCAATTATTTCCTTTCCCTTGAGCATAATTTACAGCCGCTTTAATAAAATCTCTGAAAAGCGGATGAGCATTGGTTGCTCTAGATTTTAGCTCAGGATGAAACTGGCAACCAACAAACCAAGGATGATCAGCTAACTCAATCATTTCAACTAAATTTCCATCTGGAGAAAGACCGCTAATTATCATTCCTTTTGCTTCCAATTCATCTCTATATTTATTATTTACTTCATAACGATGACGATGTCTCTCACTAATTTTTTCTTTTCTATAAGCTGATTTAGCTTTTGTTCCCTTGGTAATTACACAAGGATAAGCTCCCAATCTCATAGTGCCACCCTTCTCTTTTACATTTTTTTGAGAAGTCATAATATGAACAACACTATATTGATTTTTTATAAATTCAGCACTATTTGCTTTTTTAATTCCCAACACATTTCTAGAATATTCAATAACAGCACATTGCATTCCCAAACAAATTCCGAAAAACGGAATTTTATTTTCTCTTACATATTGAATAGCATTCAATTTACCTTCAATTCCTCTTTCACCAAATCCACCGGGCACTAAAACTCCATCCATATCTTTTAAGAGAGTTTCCGGTTTACGTTTACAAAAATCTTCTGCACTAATATATTTCACTTTTACTTTTACATCATTTTCGGCACCTGCATGAATAAATGATTCCGATATACTTTTATAAGCATCAAGATAATCAGTATATTTTCCACAAACCGCAATATTTACTTCACCAAGTGGATTTTTTATTTTATCTACAAACTCTCTCCATTTATCAAATTGAATATTGATATCAGGAAGTTTTAATTTCTTTAGTACCAAAAGATCAAAATTTTGTTCAAGAAGATAAATTGGTACTTCATAAATTGTTGATGCATCGTAAGCAGAAATAACTGAATCAGGATTAACATTACAAAACAATCCAATTTTATTTCTAATCTCCTGAGAAATCTCGACTTCGGATCTACAAACTAAAATATTTGGTTGAATTCCAAGTTCTAACAAAGCTTTTACACTATGTTGGGTTGGTTTTGTTTTTAATTCAGCAGCAGAAGAAATATACGGAATTAATGTTACGTGAATATTGATTGCATTTTTTCTTCCAAGCTCAACCATTAACTGACGCATTGATTCCATAAAAGGTAAACTTTCAATATCGCCAACAGTTCCACCAATTTCAGTAATAATTATATCGTACTTATTACTTTTTGCAAGAAATGTCATTCTTTTTTTGATTTCATCAGTAATATGAGGAATTACCTGAACCGTAGCTCCGAGGTAATCACCTTTTCTTTCTTTAGAAATTACTTTGTGGTAAACCTGTCCGGTAGTTGTATTATTTGCTTGGGACATATTTACATCAAGAAATCTTTCATAATGACCTAGATCCAGATCAGTTTCTGCACCATCATCAGTTACAAAAACTTCACCATGTTGAAATGGGCTCATAGTTCCCGGATCTACATTAATATATGGATCGAATTTTTGAATTGTTACAGAATAACCTCTTTGTTTTAACAATAATCCTAATGAGGCGGCTGTAATTCCTTTTCCAAGTGATGAAACAACACCTCCGGTAACAAAAATAAATTTAACTTTTTTCTTCATTCTCATTTGGTTAAGATCCGTTTAAATAAAATTAAGATATTTTTAATATTCAATTAAAAAAACACATTTTTAAATATACATTTTTCTTCAATTATTTTTTTCATTTCTTTAGCTCTTTTACTAATCCTGAATATTTCTTTTCAATTGCAAAACCAAACCTGTAAAAATACTCCGGTCTAAAAAATCCGGTTGTAACAAAATTAAAACCTTCATCTTGCATTCTGCTAAAAAACTCATTCATAATTATTTCGCTAACACCTTTTCTTCTAAATCTATTAGATACCACAATTTTTTCCATATGAACTACATCTTTAGCTGAATATGAATAGAAAAGTCCACCAATTATATACCCTCTATTAGAAATAGCCACTAAAAAATTATGCTCAGGCTTAAAACTTACCTGAAGATTTGCATCTAAGAATAATTGATAAAGCTTCGCAATTTCCTTAGGTGAAACAGGTTTCCTAATATAGAATGGATTGCCTTCATGGTCTTCAACTTGAACAACGAGATTTGCAGAATTATCACTTTCATCGTTAAGATGAATAAATGAAGCTGAATCAGATGGTTTTAAGTGCGGATAACTCAATCTTGCAATAAAGAAAGCTTCTATTTTATTTAATTCAAATGTATTTTCAATTCTTGAAATTTCTTTTAAGAATATATCCTTGGTTATTTTTCCATCATGTTGTTTTCTACAAACTTCTCTAAGTAATATTTTAAACTCTCTATTCGATTCTTTAAATATTGTTTCAAGATAGAATCGAGTTCTAGTCTCAGGATAAAAGTTCTCTAATTCAATTAAGTTATATGTCTCATACAATTCATTAAGCATTGTAGCTTGAGCATTTGTAGATGCATTTTTATTTAATTTATTCCAACGCAAAAATCTTTTTATTGCAAAATATAATTGTTTTGGTATGTAACCATTTTCGTTTATATTCGTTAACAAACTTTTTATTTGAGAAATAATCTCTTCTTTTTCTTCTATATCTTTATTACCAATTTCAATTAAGAAATGCTTTAAGATTTCTATACCTTCATTTTCACCTGCTGCATTTATTAGTCCTGGAAAAATGTATTTCCAAGCTGACTCTCTTTTTACAAATGGATATTTTTCTTCAATTGGAATTACAAAATTTTTGTAGAAATTGAAGAATAAGTCCGTAAAAGATGAAAACTCAACTCTCTCAGAAAGTGATACAAAACTTGTTCCTAATTGATAATCATGAGAAGGAATAATTAAATTTTCTGGAGTTGGATTTGCTAATTGCATTCTTCCGGAAGTAAGTCGCCAAAAATTAATATAAGCTGCTGAAGCATTCCAAATAAAAAATGGCCAAAGTGAATAATACTTTTCTTCAGCAAGTTCTTTATTCTTTTTTATATCTCTATGGAATAATTGTGCTACATTTAACCCAGGTTGATATTTTTGTGTCCAGATTTTTGATTCAGGCCAATAACCACCAAAGTCTTCAACAAGCTCAGTTAAAAAGTGTCTTGAACCGGCAAGAATCAACCAATTTACTTCTGTGCGAATATCATCATCATTTCTAGTTTTATTAAGATGTAAGAGAATATCAAAAGAACCTTGATGCCTTGTCTGAATTGTAAATCTAAATACTATAGAATCCTCTTTTTCAACTTTTTTACTAATCCAAATACCTCTTGGTAAAATATTACTAAGCCTAACAATATTTCCTTTAGAAAATAAGAAAATTGATTCTCTTATAATTGGCGCACTAGAAACAGCATTTATTATTACTTCTTGTTCTTTTTCTGTAATGTCTTCTTCAAAAGTTAGAACATCTTTCCATCCATATTCTTTTCCTGTCTCAATATCAACAGCAACAGTTTCATTTTTTCCAAACCATTTTCTAAACCCAACTCTCATTTCCTCTCTATATTTTTTTGCCATTTTAGAAAGTTTAGGACAACCCTCAATAAGTTGAACGCTTACTATTTTTCTACGTAAGTTTTCATATTTAGTTGGAAACCTTATTCCAAATTGAGACAAAATATTTAATAAAACAGCAATAATTGGATCTATAGTATCCTTTGTGTCAACTTCTAATTGAATTTTTTCTTTTAGAATCTCATTTATTAAATCAATCGATTCTAAACATTTTTTATTACAAATAATTTCATCTAGTATATATTTATCAAATAGAGATGAATCAAGTTTTAGAAATTTTTCAAAAATTATTTTAATATTTTGGGGAGTACTATGTTCAATCGCTAGAATAAATAATCTCTTTTGTACTTCATTATTAGATGAAATAATTGGTTTATCTAAAAAGTAATAAGCAATTTTATATATTTCTTGAAGTTCATCCTCCAACAATGTAGAAAAATAATTAAATCCGGCAATTCCAAATTCAGTTGCTTCCGATCTCATTAATACAAGCGATAAATGTAAAGCGAATAATGATTTTTCACCTGCTTTTGCAATTTTATATAAAATAGTTTTGGTAATTTCTAAATTTCCTTCTTTCGGAAATCTTCCAATAAATTTAATTGATTCTGTCTCTACACTTTGTCTGTACCATTGTAATATAGAATCGTCAGTAAATGCAACAAGCTCTTCGTTACCTAACCAGTAAATTGGGTTAATTAAAAATTCATGCAAATCAATTGTTGGATTTTTTATTCTATAGCTAAAATCACCTATTCTAAAAAGGTGATTATCAATTTTTTCTAACGAAAGTTCTTTTTCAAGTTTGGGAATAACTAGTTTTGAATTGACAATTTTCAAATCTCCACTTAAACACCCTCTTTCTCTTAAAAACCAATTTGGTATTTTAATCTCAGTTTTATCAAGATAAATTGAATAGTAATCTTTTTGATATAGTTCTTTGATGAGAGTATTAAAATTTTCTTCAATAACTCTTCTTTTATAAGTTCCTTTTGGAGTAAGCTCTCCATGTTCTGCAGAAAATGGTCTATCAATTATTCTGAAATCTACTATTCTTTCAAAAGGAGCCAGAAATTTATTTATGGTTACAATTACATTAGCAAAATAATCACCTTGCTGGTCTTCAGACATTTGATTTAATAATGTACTTTCAATATCAGGGAATATTAAAACAGTATTAAAAGGTTTATGATCACCTACAACAAAAACTTGCTGCACTGATTCAAAATCCCTAAATAAATTTTCTATTCTTTGCGGAGCAATTGTTTCCCCTTTTATATTTTTGTAGATTTCTTTTTTCCTATCAATAATCTCTATAAATCCATGAGAATCTACTTTCATAATATCACCAGTCGGAAACCATCCATCATCAACAAAAGTATTTTCCTTTGTTTGATCAAAATAACCTGGCATTACATATTCACCTTTTACCAATAATTCTCCATCATCAGCAAGCTTAATCTCAATTCCGGGCAAAGCTTTTCCAAGAGAATTTGGAATGTAAGAATCAGGCGGAGTCATTGTAATTCCACCAGTGGCTTCAGTCATTCCAAATCCACTCATTAACTGTACATCATATTTTTGGAAGAATTGAAATACATCCGGTAAAAGATAACCTGCGGCAGAAAGTCCCCATTTAAGTTTTCCTCCGGTTACATTTTGCACTTCATTTTTAATTACATCTTCATCATCTTCTTCAACATTTACTTTTGCCGAAATATTATCATATAATTGAATCCACTTTTTAGGAATACTTATAAATATTGATGGCTTAACCATTTGCATATTAGAAATCATTGTTTCGGCAGAGGGATTTTCCATAAAGGAATATGTTGCACCCCAATATATTGTTCCCATAAGTTCTAACCATCTTCCAAAAGTATGATACAATGGTAAATATGAAAGAAAACTATCTTGATCATTAATTTTCGGTAATGCAATAGCTCGGCAAAATCTTTTAAACACAATATTCTTTTGTGAAAATATTATACCTTTCGGCTCGCCGGTAGTGCCAGAAGTATACATAATTGTTGCTGTTCCACTAAGCGGTAAATCAATATTATTATTTTCATTATTTTTTTGCGAAGTAGATAATTCTTTAAATTCAGCAAAAGATAAAACCCAATCTTCCGCACTAGTACCATCTAAAAGCACTCCTTTAGTTAGATGTTTTAGTTCTTTTTTTACTGACTTTAATTTTGCAAGTTGTTTTTCATTAGAAATTAAAATAAAATCACACTTTGTTTGATCTAGAATGTAAGAAATATGTTGAGGAACAGAATTGGCGGGAATCATCACATTGATAATTCCACTATTTAGACAAGCAAAATCTAACAATGCCATGTTAAGACTATTTTCCATTAAGAATGCAATTCTAGGCTCTGCTTTATGTTCTCCAACTAAATGTTTAAGTGCACAAATATATTCTTCAACCTGCTCATTAATATCTTTCCATGAGTAGGAAGTAATGTTTTCACCAATAAGAATATTAAATAAAGTCTTATTCGAATATTCATTTACTCTTTGTTTAAATAATTGTCTAGTATTAAAATTTGATGAGTCTATTAATTTAGAAATTAGTTCAGTCCATTTTTTCTCATCTCTAATTTTTGTAAGAAATTCAGATCGCCTAAAGAAATTGAGATATAAGTAAATTAATTCCTTTACTTTTATTTGTTGTTCTTCATCTGCATTATAAATTAAAGAAACAAAAAGTTCACCTAACCTATAAAAACCAGATTCATCAAACGCAGAACTAATCTCTTTAACAAAACCACCTTCTAAAATTGCATTTAATAAACCAATTAGTTCAATTATTACTTCTAGAGATATGGAATCTTCATTAAGATCGGTTTGTGGGTTTAAAAGTTTTGCTGTTTTTTGTAATAATTTGTTTAGTTCATTTTCATCAAGTGTTGATTTTCCAGCTTGAAATGTACTTCTTAAAATTTTAATTTCATTTATATATGATAGCATATTAACCTGAATTTTTATATCATAAATTAAAAAAGGGATGCGAAGACACCCCCTTTTAAAAAGAAAAGTAACTTTAGAATTTAATATTTGCTTATTTAATTCCTGCAATTTTCTCCAACATATCTGTAGTTAATGATTTTGGTCTTTCAAGAGCTGCACCTAAACCTCTATCCCAAATAATATTTGCACAAACACCAAGTGCTCTACCTACACCAAATAATACAGTATAGTAATCATATTCAGTTAAACCGTAATGCCATTGAATAACACCAGATTGAGCATCAACATTTGGCCATGGATTTTTTGCTTTTCCATGTTGTTGTAAAATTGGAGGAACAACATTATAAAGTACATTTACATATTCAAAAATTGGATCATTTGGTAAATGTTTAAGCGAAAAATCTCTTTGAGCTGCATACCTCGGATCAGTCTTTCTTAAAACTGCATGTCCAAATCCGGGAATAACTTGTCCTGAATATAATGTTTTCCAAACAAATCTTTTCATCTCTTCTTCGGTTGGAACTTTACCGCCCATTTGATCCATAACACCTTGAATCCAACGTAACACTTCTTGGTTAGCAAGTCCATGAAGGGGTCCGGCTAAACCATTTAGCATTGCAGAAATAGAATAATAAATATCAGATAAAGCACTACCAACAAGATGACCGGCATGTGCACTAACATTACCACTTTCATGATCACTATGCAAAATAAAATATAATCTTGCTACATCATCATAAGGTTTATCAATACCCATCATATGTGCAAAATTTCCGCCCATATCTAAATCAGGATCTGGAGCAATTATATCACCATCTTTATATTTATGTCTATATATGAATGCTGCTATTTGCGGTAATTTGGCAAGTAGATTAAGTGAATCTTCATAGGTTGGATCCCAATAATCAAATTTAATCATTCCTTTATTATACTCTTTAACAAATAAAGATTCTTTTTGCATTGCTACTACTGCTGCAGAAAACATAGACATTGGATGAGAATCTTTTGGCATTGCTCTTAAAACATCAAAGACATATTCCGGAACAATTTTTCTATCATTAAATTCTTTAGCAACTTCTTTTACTTCTTCGTCAGTTGGAATTTCACCAGTAAGCAGAAGATAGAAAAATCCTTCTACATAAGGCATTTCTCCGCCTGGAACTTTTGGTAACTTTTCTAATACTTCTGGAATTGTAAATCCTCTAAAACGAATTCCTTCATCAGGATCGAGATAAGAAATATCAGTAGTAAGTGATTTTACACCTCTCATTCCTCCAATAACTTGAGCTATGGTTACTTCGTCAACTACAGTATCTCCATACTCTTTTGCTAATCTTACCGTCCTCGGTCGCCATTCTTCAATTTTATGATATAGTTTTTCTTTAAGACTCGACATGAAAATCTCCTGGTTATATTATGTTTTTTCTAAAAATTATATACTTGTTATAAAGTAAAAGGTTATAAGAACTTTAATATAATATATATTATTTATAAAGTCATATATCTTGTACAGATATTATATTTTTTTTTGATATTATTTCTTTAGCAACTCTTTCACCACTCAAAATTGCACCTTCAATTGTGGAAGGTAGTTTAGTATTAGTCCAATCTCCGGTAAAATACAAATTAGAAATGTCCGTTGCTAATTCTCGTCTTTTCTTTTCGTTTTGAAAATTGCACTTTAGTGTAGCTCGTTTTTCTTTAATAATCCTATAGCTAAAAACTTCGTCCGAATTAAATTTTGGAAAAAAACTTTTAAGTTCATTATATATATATGATAACAGCTCTTTAGACTTCACTTTCAATAAACTATCTGCTGCACTAATCACAATTGAATAGTGTGTATTATTATTAAATATCCAATGAATTTCTGAATTAAATAAACCTATAAATTTTTCTTCAAAAAGTTTTTGCTTTGTCCAAAAATGAATTGTAATTATTGGACTAAATTCATAATCCATTAAATCATTTTTTATAATAATTTGCTTGGATTTAATTTTCTTTATAGAGTTTGGTGGTATTGCAAAAATAATTTTATCAAAATCTTCAATTGTTCTTTTATCAGAAATAATTTTAACAATTTTATTATTCTCAATTTCCACCTTTTCAATTTTTTCCGATAAAGAAAACTGAATATTATTTTTAGCAAAAAAATTCTTAGTTGGTTCAACAAATAATCTAGATAATGGAACTTTTGTTAAAACCATTGTAGCTGATTTATTCCCCTTAAAAAACATTTTTTTTAATAAAGAAACAAAAATATTAGCTGGGGCTTCACTCAGCTTTGTGTTTAATGCTCCTACGCCAATTACTTCCCAAAGTGTTTTAATGGAATTTCCCGATTGATTTTTTAATTTCAACCAATCAAAAATTGTAATATTTTTTAATTTTATAGTATCTACAAATGGAAGAGATACAATTAATCTAATAGCTTTAATCTTTTCTGAAAAATTCCATACTTCAAATTTGAGAAGTGCAAGCAACAAATTAAAAGGATAAAATCCTTTATCAGCATTAAGACTAAATCTCTTTTGTTTTTTATCAATAAAGTGAATTTTTAATTTCTTTTGAAATTCTGGGATATGTATAGCATCAATTATTTTTAAGAACTTAAATGTTGATTCGTAGGCTCCCATCATAATGTGTTGACCGTTATCAATTTCAGTTCTAGTATGTTTATCAAGGTAAGAATGCGATCTACCACCAAGTTTAGAACTGGCTTCAATCAATTCAACTTTATAACCGGATTTAGCTAAGTGTACTGCGGTAGATAGTCCGGCAAGTCCACCACCAATTATAAAACATTTAGCCATTAGTTAAACAACTTATATTTTATCCAAACAGCAATAGAGATAAAGAGCTTATTAAATATAGAAACTCTTATTTTTTTATCGAATACATTATAATTATTTTGTTCTATTTTATCTAACAAACGATAATAAATATATTCCATAGCTCTTGCTGTGAACATTGAAGATTTGTCTTCATCATTTAATTTGTTATCTGCAATACTATAAAACTCCCTTGCCCGCTCTGTTTGGAATTTCATTAACTCAACAAAATTCTCATTATAAACGTTGCTAAATAAATTAATTTGAGAATAGGTAAATTTATTTAGGTCTTCTAGCGGAAGATAAATTCTATCATTCTTTCCATCAACTTTTACATCTCTAATAATATTGGTTAACTGAAGTGCAATCCCTAAATTAATTGCATAATCTATTGTATTTTTATTTTTGTAACCAAAAATATGAATTGTCATTAAGCCAACAGTAGAAGCTACTTTATAACAATATTCTTTAAGTTCGTCAAAAGTCTCATATCTATTTTTTGTAAGATCCATTCCTACGCCATCAATAAGATCAAAAAATGGTTGCTGAGGAATGGAAAAAAGGTCAACATTTTTTTTCAATTCAGTTAATAACTTATTATCCGATTTATTATTAAAAGCTTTCTCTAATTCGTTTCTCCAATCTTGTAATTGTATTTTCTTTTGTTCAACTTCATACTCCTCATTATCAACAATATCATCTGTCTTTCTGCAAAATGCGTATACTACATTCATTGCATTTCGCTTTGCTTCAGGCAATAATGAAAAAGTATAGTAAAAACTACTCTTACTTTTTTTTGATATTTCGTGTGCAGATTCTATTGTTATCTCCAAACTAAAATGGTTGAAATAAAAATTTTAGCAAAATCCATTTTACTAAGTGTGGGTCGTGTTTTAAGTACATTATAATTTATACTTTCTATTTTCTTTAGAATTTCTTCGCCTCCTTTAATTGTAACTAAAATCTGAAATTTTAGTTTGAAAGGCAAATAATCAAGTAACTCACGCCCTTTTTTAAAAAGTTCAAATGTTCTATCAACTTGAAATTTTAATAGATTTCTCAATTCATTTGTAAAATTTTTCTGAATAATTGATTTTTCATCAACAGAAAACCTTTGCATCTCATCTTCAGGCAAATAAATTCTATTCTTTTCAAGATCAACTTTTACATCTTGGATGAAATTTGTTAATTGTAGAGCAGTACAAACTTCATCAGATCTTAGCTTCGCATACTCATCATTAACTTCATTCAATTCTAATATCAAACGTCCGACCGGATTTGCACTGTTTTTACAATAATTCAATAAGTCATCAAAGCTACTATACCTATTTTTCCAAATGTCTTGTTTAAATGCTTTTAATAAATTAAGAAAGTTGTTCTCATTTAATTTCTTCGTATCAATTGTAAATTTTAATACTCTCCAAAAATCACTCTTAAATTTTGATATTAAACTATTCTTAAACTCCGATTCATATTGATTTAGCTTACTGACACGTTCATCTTTTGAATCAGTCCCTTCATCTGCAATATCATCAGCTTGACGAGCAAATTGATAAATAACAGCAACATGTTTTCTTAATTCTCTTTTCACAAAAAAAGATAAGACCGGAAAATTTTCGTAGTGAGATTTTGTAAACCGAATTGCATTTTTATATAACTTATCTAATTCTTTTTCTTCCATAATAATAATTTAATATAAAAATACTATATGTGCCCAGAACAGGACTCGAACCTGCACAGGATTTACTCCCACTAGAACCTGAATCTAGCGCGTATACCAATTTCGCCATCTGGGCTAAAGTGAATCTTCCTCTTCAGTTATTTCAATTGCCTCGTGAGCAAGAGTATCTGACTTATAAAATTTGGTAAATAGAATAGCTCTACCATCTTTTTCGGGATTAAATGTAACCGGTATATCTTTAATATTAATAAAATCTGTTATTGAGTTTCTAGAAGTTCCATCTGAATAAAGCTTAGGATTTCCATATTCATAAATAGATTCTTTATCAAACTTTACTGATACAATATTTCCATTTTCGGGTAAAGTGAATGATTCTTCCGGAATATCCAAAGTATCATAAACTTCTCTCATAAAGTTTGACCAAATTGGGTTTGCAGCTTTCGCTCCTTGTCCGTAACTACCTGTAAAAGTAACTCTCCTATCATCAAAACCAACCCATACACCTGCGACAAGTTGTGGTGTAAAGCCCATAAACCAAGCATCACCATAATCTTGAGTTGTACCGGTTTTACCTGCAGCAGGACGATAGAATTTATGAATAACTCTTGTTCGAATTCCAGTACCTTCATTCATTACTGTTTCTAACATATTTGTAATTAAGAATGTAGTTTCTTCTGAAAGAGCTTCTTCTGATTTGGGAATTGATTGCATAAGAACAATGCCATTTTTATCTTCTATCCTCAAAATAGATAAAGGCTCATTGTAAATACCCTTATTGGCAATTGTTGCATATACAGATGTTAATTCTAATGGTGTTACTTCAGAAGTACCAAGTGCAATAGATGGAACAAGACTCAACCTTGTTTTTATTCCCATTTTTTCTGCTAGAATACCAATCTTAAATAATTCTACATGTCCTTCAATAATTAATCGTGCACTAATCAAATTAACAGAATGTCTTAAGCCATCTCTTAAGGTTATAAATCCACTTGTTGATAAATCAAAATTTTTAGGGTTCCAATTATCATCACCATATTCAAATTCTTGATTTAAAATTGGATATGCAGGATAAAGTCCATTTTCTAAAGCAACAGAATATATTATTGGTTTAAAAGATGAACCAGGTTGTCTTTTAGCTTGGGTAACATGATTTAGTCCAAAACTAAATTTCTGATCACGCCCCCCAACCATTGATTTTATTTCTCCACTAGAAACATCTAGTGCAACAAAACCAACTTCAATAGTTTGAACTTTTTTCTTAACAAAATCAATAAATTCTTTATCTGCTTTTAAGCTATCATAAATTGCTTTGCGTAAATTCCCTTTTGCCCTTATATAAATTTTTTGTGCTTTTATATTTTTATCTAAATGCTCTCTTAATAATTTTTTATTCTCTTTCCAATTCCATTTTTCATCAAATACTTTTTGGAATTCACCAAGATGTTCATCTGTTACCTTATTTGCTATATTTTGCATTCTTGTATCAAGGGTTGTAAAAATTTTCAATCCATCTTCATACAAATTAAAATTGTATTTTTCAGACATATCTTCAAGCTGGCGACGTACATGTTCAACAAAGTGAGGTGCTATTTTGCTCTGAACTCCAGTATTTACTTCCATTGTTGCTAATTCTATTGGTTCTTCTTTTAGCTTATAATATTCTTCTTCAGATATAAATCCTACATTTTTCATATTAAAAAGAACAACATTTCTTCTTCTAAGAGCACTTTTAGGATTTTTAATAGGACTGTAATAAACTGATGATTTTAACAAAGCAATAAAAACAGCAGCTTCTGTAAGTTTTAGATCTTTAGCTCCCTTACCAAAATAATGTTGAGCTGCCATCTCTATACCATAAGCACGATTCCCAAAATATGAATTATTAAGATACATTTGTAAAATTTCTTTTTTTGTAAATGTTCTCTCAATCTGCACAGCAGTAAACCATTCACGAATTTTTCTCACTCCGGTTTGAAATAGATTTTCTCTTACAACCTTAAATTCATACAAATTCTTAGATAATTGTTGAGTAATTGTACTTGCACCTTCTTTTTTACCAAGGAAGATAGTTTTAAACATTGCTTTTGCAAATCTTTCTAAATCAACTCCCCAATGAGTATAAAATTTTCTATCTTCCGTGGCAATTAAAGCATCAACAACAAAAGAAGGAATACTATCCAACTTTATTTCTCTACGGTTTTGTCTAAAGTACTGACCAATTAATTCACCATCTGCACTTATTACGTTACTTGCCAAACTTTGTTGAGGATTTTCTAGTTCTTCTAAGGATGGCAATCCGGAAATTATATGTTGATAAAAAAAGAAACCACCAACAGATATTGAGAGAATAAAAATGATTATGGTTGACCAAAGAATAATTTTCTTTTTAGAAAAACTTTTTTTTACATTGGAATTTTCTTTAGTCTCTATATTATTCTCATTATCTTCAACATTATCTTCATTTATTCCATTATTATTTTCATTCATTATTATTTCCAGTCGATAATCTCTAAATTATTATTTTCAAACTTCCCGTAACATGGCTCAGTTAACCAAGTACCAAGATTAATATATTTCCCATTTTTGTAAGATTCATTCATTCTAATATGAGAATGTCCAAATAAAACATAATCATATCCTTCATCAATTTTTTCTTTAGCAGTTTCTAATAAACCATCTTCTTCGCTATAAGATTTATTTGTTGTATAATTTCTACTTTTTCTACTTGAAGAACTAGCTAACCAAATACCAAAATTTGGGTGAAGTAGTGAATACAATTTTTGTAAAAATTTGTTCCGTAAAATTTTTTTAAGAATTTTATATCCTATATCATTCTTTACCAAACCATCACCATGAGCCATAAAAAACTTTTTAGAATCAATTTCTAAACTGAGAGCATCTTCGTGTAAAAAAACACCAATTTCTTTGGTAAAAAAATCTCTGTGCATAAAATCATGATTACCAATAAAATAATGAACTTCAACTCCGGATTCGACTAAGTTTTGCATTGCTGTAAATGTTCTAAAATATCCTTTTTGAATTACACGCTTATATTCAAACCAATAATCAAATAAATCACCTAAAATAAAAAGCTTATCCGCCTTTCCCTCACAAAATTGGAGAAAATCAACAAATTTTCTTTCCCTCTCAGTTTCTTTATCTTTATCCGGAAGTCCAAAATGTAAATCAGATACAAAAAATGATGCCAATATGAATCTCTTTATTTATTTGAAATGTAAATTTACTACTTTTTTATTTTAATTAATGCTCATAGTATTGAAAATATTTCTTAATTTTTCTTCTAAATTAAGTATTATTTTTTATACAAAAATTAGAATTTCATTCAATTTCAGCAGTTCTATTTTCAGAATATTAGAAAAATCGTAAAAAATAAATAAGTATTACAAATATTCAATATTTTTTCTTGACTTTCATTTACAAAACAGGTAATTATAAAACTATAAGAGTAAAATTTAATGTCATTTTCTTTTACAAAAATAGCCTTAAAATAATAGTAAAAATATATTATTAATATAAAAAGAGACTAATATGGCTTTAACAGGATCAAGACTTCAAAGAGAAACTGTAACAATGATTTTAGCTGGTGGAGAAGGAAATAGACTTTTTCCTTTAACCGGCATGAGAACAAAACCTTCGGTTCCTTTTGGAGGGAAATATCGAATTATCGATTTTGCTTTATCTAATTGTCTTAATTCGGGATTAAGGAAGATTTATGTGCTTACACAGTATAAATCTGATTCGCTATATCAACATTTACATGAAGCATGGAGTATTTTACACCCTGAATTAGGTGAATTTATTTATTCAATTCCTCCACAACAAAAAACGGGAAATGCTTGGTATCAGGGAACGGCAGATGCAATATACCAAAATCTTAACTTAATGAAACAAAGGGATTATAGCTGGTGTGTAGTGCTTGGTGGAGACCATATTTATAAAATGGACTACATGAAAATGTTGCAGTACCATATTGAGAAAAAAGCTGATTTAACTATTGCAAATATTATTACCCCCAAAGAACAAGCAACACGTTTCGGAATTATTGAAATTGATGAAGACTATAATGTACTTTCGTTTGTTGAAAAGCCTGCTGATCCACCCGAAATTCCGGGTAAAGAAGGATTTTCGTTCGCTAATATGGGAATTTATATTTTTAATATAGATAAGTTAATAGAAATAATTGAAACTTTAGTTGATAAAAAAACTCCAAGTTTAGATTTTGGTAAACATGTAATTCCTTACATGGTAGAAAATAAATTCAAAGTTCGTGCATTTAGATTTGAAGATGAGAACTCAACTGAAAAACCTTATTGGGTTGATGTTGGAACAATTGACAGCTATTATAAAGCCAGTATGGATTTATTAAACGTAAATCCCGAATTTAATCTTTATGATGCCAATTGGCCTCTTAGAACCAAACAGCAACAATATCCGCCGGCAAAAACACTTTCTCACGAAGGTGAAAGAGTTGGACGAGCAATTAATTCTTTAATTACTGATGGAACAATTATTTCCGGTGGACTTGTAGAAAGATCGATAATTGGACCAAGTGTTAGAGTAAATAGTTATACCTACATTACTGATTCAATAATTATGGATAGATGTAATATTGGAAGACACGCAAAAATAAGAAGAGCAATTATTGATAAAAATGTTAATGTTCCTGAACACGAAGAAATTGGTTTTGATCCGGATATTGATAAGAAGAGATTTACTGTTACTGAAACAGGTATTGTTGTAATACCTAAGAACTACAAATTCCAATAAAAATATAACCTCACAATAAAATATTGCTATTGCGAAAGATGAAATTTATATTTTGTCTTTCGCAATATTTCTTGCATAGTTTTCCTAAAGAAACTATGCAACATAAAATATCTTAATAAAATAAAATTTTTTTTAAAGTGAATAAAGATCTTCAAGCTAAAGTAAATGCTATTCCCGCCTTACCGGGTATCTATCAATTTTTTAATAAAGATCATAAAATTATTTATATAGGCAAAGCAAAAAATTTAAGAAACAGAGTTCGTTCCTACTTTAGAACAAAATTAGATTCCCCTAAAACAAAAGCTTTAGTACAAAAAGTAGCAGATTTTGATATTATAGCAACCGAAAATGAAATTGAAGCATTAGTTCTTGAAAATAATCTGATAAAAAAATATAAACCTAAATATAATGTAAACCTCAAAGATGATAAGACTTATCCCTATATAAGAGTTACAAAAGAACCATTTCCACAAATTTATCCAACAAGAGATGTTGTTCAAGACGGATCAAAATATTTTGGACCCTATACTGATGTAAAAAGTATGAAAGCATCTTTAAGAATGATAAATAAGGTTTTCAAAATTAGAAGTTGTACTTATTATATTGATGAAAAAACAATAGAACAAAAAAAAATAAAAGTATGTTTAGATTACCACATAAATAAATGCGATGGAATGTGTGAAGGGCTTATAAGCGTTGAAGATTATGGAGAAATGGTAAATCAAGTTATTAAGGTTTTACGGGGAAAAACTAATCTTTTAATAGAAGAACTTAATGCTGAAATGATGCAAGCAAGTGAAAAACTAAATTTTGAAAAAGCCGGTGAAATTAGAGATAGAATTGAACAATTAAAAGTTTATTCAGAAAAACAAAAAATTGTAACAAATGATTTTGAAGATAAAGACATTATAAGCATAGCGGTTGAAGCTAAAGATGTAGCTTGTACAATATTAATTATCCGTAATGGCAGACTTGTTGGGAAAAGACAGTTAAAATTAAATACTGAAATTGGCGAAGAATTACCCAAAATTTATAATGCCGCAATTAAATTCTATTATGGAGAATATGTAGAGATTCCCAAAAGTATTATTTTAGAAACATTACCATTTGATAATGAAATTTTATTAGAATGGTTAAACTCTAAAGCAGATAGGAAAGTAAAATTTATAGTCCCCAAAATTAAATCAGAAGCTAAATCACTATTAAATATGTGTAAACAAAATGCAATTCTTCAATTAAAAGATTTACAACTTCAGAAAATGAAAAAAGATGGAAACTTACCCTATGTGCTTCAATCATTAAAAAGAGATTTACGCCTCACTTCCCTTCCAAGAAAAATTGAATGTTTCGATATTTCCAATATTCAAGGCAGTGATACCGTAGCAAGTATGGTAGTCTTTGTTGATGGAAAACCTAAAAAATCTCTCTACAGAAAATATATAATTAAAAGTGTTGATGGACCAAATGATTTTGCAAGTATGCAAGAAGTAATTAAACGAAGATATACTAGACTAAAAGAAGAAAATGAACCTTTACCTGATTTAATTATGGTTGATGGTGGAAAAGGACAACTTTCCAGTGCAGCAAGTATTTTAAACAATATTGGATTTAGAAAATATGAAATTATTGGTTTAGCAAAAAGATTAGAGGAAGTCTTCTTTCCTGAAATTAAGGAAGCCCAAACTATTCCTAAAACATCATCTAGCTTAAAACTTTTACAACACCTTAGAGATGAAGCTCATAGATTTGCTATAACTTTCCATAGGAAAAGAAGAGATGGAAGAACCTTACAAACAGAATTAACCGAGATTAAGGGAATAGGTCCAAAAGTAGCGGAAAAATTACTTACGGAATTTAAAAGTGTTAATGAAGTTAAAACAAAATCATTAGAAGAATTAAGTAAAATTATTGGAGAAGCAAAAGCTAGATTGATTTTTGAGTTTTATACAAAATAAAATATTGACTTTTCTCTCACTCACTTTCATGTTCTTAACTACTTAGTTAGTTTTTTCTTCCCTCAGCCTAGAAAGGCTAAGTTACTTAGTAGCACAGACTTTCCAGTCTGTGTTTGCTTTGTTGTTTTGGGCTTGTTCTTTCCTCAGCCTAGAAAGGTATCAAAATTTCCCCTTTTGAAAGCAGGGCTGTTAAGTTCTAGCTAAAGTAGTCATTATTTTCTTTATAGGATAATTCTCAAATATTTCAGTAGCGTACTTTATAGACTTATCTTTTTCTTTT
>PDWI01001049.1_pt1 | contig 53589 bp, 47 predicted proteins | sample 1430891 | NCBI WGS metagenome assembly PDWI01 (sample SAMN01162508, study PRJNA174530) | Oral metagenome, whole genome shotgun sequencing project. | biome: Marine environment; feature: Marine mammal; material: Swab sample of the gingival sulcus; isolation source: swab sample of gingival sulcus... | reverse complement strand
ACCACAGGCGAGGTGATTACCGTTGGGCATTATTTTAATGGTGATGGTGCGGCCGGCTTTGCGCTGGATGCGATCGAGTTTGCCGACGGGACATCCTGGGATTTGAATTCGGTCAATAACCTGATTTTACGGGGTAGTGTCGCAAATAGTGCGATCAGTGGCGCAAGTAACCATAAAGTCCTATCTGATAGTAATGCCGTTGAACAGGTTTCTAATTCAGGAGTTTTATTAGATAGCCAGTTAAATCAATTGGTCTCCGCTATGGCATCTTATGGGGTGAAACTCGGAGCGTATATTACAACGCATCGTGAGCAGGAGGGTGACCTCGTCAGGATTACGCTCTCGATACCTGAGCAAGCGGGTTGATTGTTATTTGCAGATGGGAGTTGAAACCAGCAGCAGGGGTATAGAGAATACCATTGTCTGGAAGATGGAAAGATACTATGAATACCAAATGAGGAGGACTTGCTTTTGGGTAGTTAAGTGAAAGTGGATACTGAGATTCAACGCACCACCGGAGCGTTGGGTGAAGTGAAGTATCTAAACAACGCCAACGCCAATATCTTTGCCGGTGTCCGCCAATCCGCCATGCCGGCCTGGGAGGCTGTCAACAAAGAGAGCGCACAAGCCGATGATGGATGATTTGTTTGCGAGTGGTCGGGGCGCGCCCATTGAGGTGCTGCCCCGCGATGGCGTGGCGCTGTATTGTGCCGCGAACTCGCACAAATAAGGGGCGATGAATGTCTGAAAAAAACAAACTGGTCTGGTTTCGCAACGACCTGCGCGCGGGGGATAACGCCGCACTGTACCGCGCCTGTGAGGGCGGAGGACAGGTGATTGCGGTGGCGCTGATAAGCCCAGCACAGTGGGTTTTGCAGGATGAGTCTAAAAGCCGGGTGCAATTCTGGCTGGCAAATCTGGCAAAGCTTAAGGAGCAGTTAGCCGCGCTGAATATTCCATTAAAAGTGTTGACGGTAGCGGATAATAGCGCGGTTCCATCAGCACTGGCTGAACTGGCTGCGTCTTTAGATATCAGTGAGTTGTATTTTAACCGGGAATACCCTGAGTACGAACAGCGCCGCGATGAGCAGCTTGAGCAGTTGTTAGCAAGGCGAGGCGTGGTGTGCACGAGCTTTGACAGCGATGTGGTGTTTGCCCCAGGCACGATACTGAATAAACAGCAACAGCCGTACAAAGTCTTTACACCCTTTGCCAAAGCCTGGCGCTATCAGTTTACCCTGACCATGCCCGCGCCGCTGCCGCTGCCGAAAAAACAAATGGCCTCGACAATAAAAAGTGACGCTATACCCAAAGCCATTGCCTACCCGATTAAAACCGGCGCGGATTACGATTCAGAGCGTTGGCCGCCGGGCAGTGAGGCCGCGCACGGGCAGTTGCAGCAGTTTGTGCACGAGCGGGTTTTTGATTACGGGGGTGATCGCGATGTGCCCGCCGTGCCAGGCACATCCGCTTTGTCGCCCTATTTAAGCGTCGGTGCTTTGAGCGTGCGCCAGTGTGTTGCCGCCTTGCAAAACGCCATGCCCGGCGATGCATGGCTTGCCAGCCAGTGGCTGACGGAACTTATCTGGCGCGAGTTTTATCGCCACTTACTGGTGGCCTTTCCACAGATGAATCGCTGGCAGCCGTTTCGCGAGGAGGTGGAGCGGCGCATTGTATGGCAGCCGGATCAGCGTTTATTCAAAGCCTGGTGTGAGGGTGAAACCGGCTTTGCGATTGTCGATGCCGGCATGAAACAACTGCTGGAAACTGGCTGGATGCATAATCGGCTGCGTATGGTCACCGCGTCTTTCTTAAGCAAATTATTGCGGCAGGACTGGCGCCAGGGCGCGCGCTTTTTTATGCGCCATTTAATTGATGGTGACTTCGCTTCCAACCTCGGTGGCTGGCAGTGGTGTGCCTCTGTCGGCGCGGATGCCGCGCCGTACTTTCGCATTTTCAATCCTGCACGCCAGGCGCAGCGCTTTGACCCGCACGGCCTTTATGTCGCCAAGTGGTTGCCCGAGCTTGCGGACCTGGGTATAAGCGCTCACCAGAATGATCTGTTTACCACCGCCACAGGTCGTCCGCCGCCGATTATCAACTACAGCGAGGCGCGGGCGCGCAGTTTGGAATCCTATAAGAACCAATCCTGAGTGGGCGCGAACAACAGATTCGTGCGACTGACAGAGCGCCCGCTGCGACTAACCGCGGGTATTTGGCGGGATTGCCCGTATAATATGCCAGATGGATACGGCAAGTTTTACGAAAAACAAACACTACCTGTTTTGGGCTCTGCAAGTGGCGGGGTGGAGCGGCTGGGCGACATCGTTTTACCTGGGTGTGGTATTTACCGGGCGCGTGCCGTTTGACTATTACATCTGCTATGTGGCGTTGATCGCTGGCATTGCTATGCTCATTACCCTGGCGCTGCGCGGCTTGTACCGCTATATGTGGGATATGGACATCATCCGTCGGGTGGTTGCCATTATCACCGCGTCTTACGCCGCGGGGGTAGTGTGGATGGCCTGTAGAGCCACGATCTTTTACCATGTGTTCACCGCAGGAAATGGCCAACATCCTGAAAAAGATATTGGTTTTACGGCGCTACCCTATTTTGATGGTGCGGTGTCGGCGTTTTGGGTGATGCTGGTGTGGAGCGGCCTGTACTTTGGCATTAAAAACTACATGATGCTACAGCGGGAGAAAGAGCGCGGTTTAAAGGCCATGAATATGGCACACGAAGCGCAATTAAAGATGCTGCGCTATCAGTTAAACCCGCATTTTTTGTTCAATACCTTAAATGCGGTTTCGACTTTGATTCTCGATAAGGACAACGAGTTGGCCAATACCATGGTAACGCGTTTAAGCCGATTTTTGCGGTATTCTCTGGATAACGACCCCATGCAGAAGGTGACCGTGGCTGAGGAAGTCGGTGCGCTTAAACTGTATCTGGATATTGAAAAAGTGCGTTTCGATGATCGCCTGGGTCTGCAATTTGATATTGCGCCCGAGGCAAAAGAGGCGTTGATGCCCGGCCTTTTATTGCAACCTCTGGTGGAAAACTCGATTAAATACGCGATTGCGCAATCGGTAAACGGTGGAAAAATAGCGATTTCCGCCAGCGTGATTGGCGCGGATTTATTATTGAAGGTTGCAGACAACGGCCCCGGTGCACACTTTAAGGGTGAATTGCCCGCAAGCAGTGGCGGCGTGGGTCTGGCCAATTGCCGTGACCGTTTACGCGAGCTGTACGGTAACAAGCAGTCCTTCCAACTGGATAACACCAGCCCCCACGGTTTTACTGTGACCATCCGCATTCCCCTTGAAAAAAGCCAAGAGTCATTCCCGTGATAAAACCTTTGACAGCTTTAATAGTTGACGACGAGAGTCTGGCGCGCAAAGGGCTTGCCTTGCGCTTGCAGGATATGGAAACGGTGCAATTGCTGGGGCAGTGCAGCAATGGCATCGAAGCACTGGATGCGATCAGCGAATACAGCCCGGAATTGATTTTTCTGGACATTCAAATGCCGGGAATGGATGGCTTCGAGGTGGTGCGGCGCATGCAGGCAGACAATGCACCCATGGTGGTTTTCGTCACCGCATTTGATGACTACGCCGTTGACGCATTTGAAGTGCATGCGGTGGATTATGTATTAAAGCCCATAGAGAATGATCGCCTGGCACAGGCTGTGGAGCGCGCCCTGGCGCTGCGCGAACAGCGCGATTCCGTGCAGAGCAAGCAAAACCTGGTGGCGATGATGGCCGATATGACAGGTAACAGCGCCCAGGTTATTGAAAGCATGGCCGCTGCAACCGAAGGCGGCAGCCGCTATGCTGACAGGCTCACCATCAAAGACGGCGCGAACATCACCGTCGTCAAGGTGGCGGATATCGACTGGGTAGACGCCGCGGGCGATTACATGTGTATTCACGTCAAGGGCGAGACCCATATCATGCGCATCACCATGAAACAATTGACCGAGATGCTAAACCCCGGCGTATTTTTGCGGATTCATCGCTCCACCTTAGTCAACGCCAATATGATTACTGGTGCGCAAACGCTGGCGAATGGTGAGTATTTGCTTAATCTGCGAGAGGGTGCGCCGCTGAAGGTGAGTCGGGGGCACAAAGAGGCAGTAAAGCGTTATCTTCAGGGCTTGTGATATCGCTGTGAGTGATACGTTTATATATCGTGCTTTTCCAGTGCGTAGCCTCGCGCCCTGTAAAACACCCAGGATTGACGCAGGGCCACGAGCTGTTCGGGGTTCTGGCAAACCACTTCCGCAATGCGTGTAAAGCGATCAATAAAGGGTGGTGGGGTGAGAGCCAGGTTAATCAGAAAATCGTTGTGGTCGTTCACTTCCTGGCTAAAACCGATCGCAATATCCTGGTCGTCGCCACTGCCGTGTAGCCCGTGGGGCAGAAAACTGCTGGGTTTGAAAGACCACAGCAGTTCGTCCATATGTTGCGCCAGCGCCCGATCCGGGGTGTGAATGTACACCCTGTGACCGTGCTGGCGCGCTTTTTCAGCTAACTTCGCCGCTACGCGCAGGCGTTCGGCTTCATCTGCCGAACGATGCACGTAAAAGCCGACTCTAGTCATTTTCTCTATCCATTAAAAAGCGTGTCAGCAGGCCGACGGGGCGACCGCTGGCGCCTTTGGGAGCTGACTTCCAGGCGCTGCCGGCAATATCCAGATGCGCCCAATCGTAGTTTTTGGTAAAGCGCGACAGGAAGCAGGCGGCGGTGACGCTGCCCGCGGTGGGGCCGCCGATATTGGCGATGTCGGCAAAATTGGAATCGAGCTGGTTTTGGTACTCATCCCACAGAGGCATACGCCAGGCGCGATCATAAGTCTTTTCGCCGGCCGCCAGCAGTTGCTCGGCGAGCTTGTCTTCATTGGCGTAAAGGCCGGTGGCCTGATGACCCAGAGCCACCACGCAGGCGCCGGTTAAGGTGGCGATATCGATCACCGCAGCGGGTTTGTAGCGTTCGGCGTAGGTCAGCGCATCGCACAGCACCAGACGACCTTCGGCGTCAGTGTTGAGTATCTCAATGGTCTGGCCAGACATACTGGTTACCACATCACCGGGTTTGGTGGCCTTGCCAGAGGGCATGTTTTCTGCTGCGGCGATTAGTGCAACTACATTGATGTTCAGGTTCAGTTCAAGCAGCGCGCGCATGGTGCCAAAGACGCTGGCCGCACCGCCCATGTCGAACTTCATTTCGTCCATTTTGGCGCCGGGCTTCAGGGAGATACCGCCGGAGTCGAAGGTGATGCCTTTACCCACCAGAACTATGGGTTTTTGTCGCGCCTTACCGCCTTTGTATTCCATGATGATGAACTTGGCGGGTTCATCGGTGCCAGCAGTGACCGAGAGCAGAGAGTGCATGCCGAGCTGACGCATACGGTTTTCGTTGAGAATTTTTGTGCTGAGCCTGGGGTGTTCCTTCGCCATTGCCTTGGCTTCGTTGGCGAGGTGGGTGGGCGTGCATTCATTGCCGGGTAGATTGGCGAGCTCTTTCGCGAAATTGATGCCTTTACCTTGCGCGGCGCCTATGTCCAACGCCGCCTGCGCCTTGCTGCTTGACAGGGTGTTGCTGATATTTACGGTGAGTTTTTTAAGTGCAAGCGGTGCTTTTGGCTTGCTGACGGTTTTGGTGTAGCGGTAGCTGGCACTGATTAAATCGCGCGCCAAAGCGGTGCAAAATGCAGCGTATTCACTTTTATCGCCAGAAAAGCCGCCAAGGTGTAAAGTCGCCGAAGTGATGGACGTGCTGTTGAGTGCCTTGTAAATCGCCTGAATGACCCTGCGGGTTGCGGCTTCATTGCTAACACCGTCTCTGCCTGAGCCCACCAGCATAATACGTTTGCAGCGGCCACCGCCGTTGAGTATTTTTACATCTCCGGGCTTGCCCTTGAAATCGCCAAGCGCCAACAGTTTTTTGATTGCGCCATCGCTGGCGTCATTGAGTTGGGCACAGGTATTGTCGAGTTTCAAATCACTGCCGAGGGTAATAATGGCACAATCTGTAGGGTTTTTGGCTGCCTGTTTGATACTGCGAGTGGTAAATTCGATATGAGACATGTTTTTTTTCCTAATAGGCTTTAACCCGTCTAGTGTATGATGTTGCGCATCGAAAAACAAAATACATGCCCATGAAAATTCTGCGTTATCTCAATCGCGACGTACTGCTGCACACGCTGGCCATTTCGGCCGTGTTGCTGGTGGTGATTTTTAGTGGTCGCTTTGTTAAATATCTCGCCCAGGCTGCGGTGGGGGATCTGGCATCGGATATTTTATTGCCGGTAATGCTGTATCGCCTGCCGGGTTTTTTGGAATTGATTGTGCCCTTGGCACTGTTTATCGGAGTGCTGATGGCGTATGGGCGTTTGTACGTGGAGAGCGAAATGGTGGTGATGGAGGCCTGCGGCATCAGCCTTGGTCGCATCGCGCGTTATACTCTGGTTCCCGCATGCATTGTGATGGTGGTGGTGGCATCGTTCAGTCTGTATTTAAGCCCGTTGGGTGCAGCGCGTTCCGAGGCTCTGTTGAATGACCCGGATGCGGCGCACGGCTTAGGCGCGATGACCGCCGGGCGTTTCCAAAAGCGCGGTGGCTCGAAGGTGGTGATCTATGCACAGGATGTCAATGGCGAGCGGGGCAGCCTGAGCCATGTGTTTATAGCGCAGCCGCCGCGACCAGGGAAGGCTACCCAGCCCATGGTGACCGTTGCCGCGCAGGGGGAAATTACCCTGGATCCCGAGTCCGGGGCGCGCTATTTGGAGCTGAGCAAAGGCTACCATTACGAGGGTACACCTGGTCAGCCCGATTATCGCATGACCCGTTTTGAACGGTTTGGACAATTGATTCCCGAACCGGAAGATGGCATTCGCGATGCCGCGCCGGCCGATGGCAGGCCGACAAGCCAGCTCCTGCGCTCCGATGCGCCTGAGGATGTGGCGGCTTTGCAGTGGCGTTTGTCTATGCCGCTGATGGTGCCCATTGTGGCGCTGCTGGCTGTGTCGCTCAGTCGCACCAGCCATCGCCGGGGGCGCTATGTGAATTTAGTACCTGCGCTGCTGTTGTATTTATTGTATTTGCTGGGTTTGACCAAGATGCGAGCGGCGCTGGAAGATGGTGCAGCCGCCGTGCCCGGCATATGGTGGGTGCATATAGTGGCCTTGCTGGTGGCGCTGCTTTTGTTGAATTACCCGAGCTGGTCGCAACAACGGCGCGCACGTCGTTACCAACGAGGAGTCGCCCGTGAAGCAGCTTGATACCTATGTCGGAAAAACCGTGTTGTCGGCGATCTTGGTGGTGTTGGCGGTGCTGCTGGGCATTGACGCCTTGAGCGCTTTGATTGATGAATCCGAAGATATTTCCAAGTCCTACACCTTTGTGCATGTGCTGCAATACGTTGGCCTGACCATTCCGGCGCGATTTTACGAGTATGTGCCGTTTGCCGGCTTGATTGGGTGTCTATTGGGTTTGGGGCAATTGGCAAGTTCCAGCGAGCTGGTGGTGATGCGCGCCTCGGGTGTTTCCACCTTGCGCCTGGTGTGGGCAAGCATGCAGCCCGCCCTGTTATTGGTGGTGGTTTCCGCCCTGATCGGAGAATACCTGGCGCCGAGGCTTGAGCAGCTCGCCGAGAGCCAGCGCGCGGTGGCTATCAGTGGTCACGAGGGTGCGCGCACCACCTATGGGCTGTGGAATCGCGAAGGCAATACGTATATGCGTTTCAATGCGGTGGAGCCTGGCGGCGTAGTGCACGGCGTCGAGCTGTACCGTTTTAACCCTAAGGGCAAGCTGCTCTCCACTCTCAGTGCCAAACGCGGCAGTTATCAGCGCGATCACTGGTTGTTGGAAAATGTCTCCCAGGCGCACTATACCAGTTGGCAGGCCACCAGCAGTGCGCAAACCACCCTGCGTTGGGACACGCACCTGACACCGGCGTTGTTGAGTATTCTGGTGCTGCCGCCCCAGTCCCTGTCTATCGAGGATTTGTACGTCTACAGCCGCTATCTGGAAGAGCAGGGGCTGGATAGCGACGACTATCGCCTCGCCCTGTGGCGCAAGTTATTCCAGCCGGTCGGCATTGCCAGTCTGGTATTGGTTGCGATTTCCTTTGTGTTTGGCCCTTTGCGCGATGGCTCGATGGGTATGCGTATTTTTGTGGGCGTAGTCGTCGGTGTGGCGTTTCGTATGACCCAGGACTTATTGGGGCCTGCGAGTCTCGTCTACGGTTTTTCGCCGCTCTGGGCCGTGCTGACACCCATTGTGGTGTGTGCGCTGGTAGGGTTTTTGTTTCTGCGGCGGGCTTAGCCTGCAGGGCTGCTGCCAGTGGGGAGCGGCGCCCGCAAGGGTTTGTCTAACCCGCTTCGCCGCTGATGATTTCACCGTGGGCTAACCCGGATATTTCACCAGTACGGCGTTCAATTTGCTATTATTCTCCTAATATCAATGAGTTATGTAATGAATAGCAACAAAAGCCAATGTACAAACTGTGCTGCCCAAAATCATTCAAACCGTAGCTACCGCTACGCTTTTCATGATGTTTGAACAACCTTCTTTGTCCTTTTTTCCGAAAATTCCATTTACTGGTGAAATATCCGGGCTAAGGACGCCCCAAAGAGACAGGGGGGCGTCCTTAACAACCGGCGTTTACTGATCCAGGGTGATATGTGCAGTGTCCGGCGCTGGTGGCGCTTGCGGAGCAGGCGTGCCGAGCGTCGCGCCTACGGGCGCCATGGAGTAGTCTGACAAATCCATATCGCTCTCCTCTACAAGGGTAACCAGATCGCTAAAATCCGTGCCTTCGGGGCAGGTTTCAATATGGCTGACATCGGGGTTTTGCAATTCTTCCTCAGTAAAACGCGCGATGGTGGGAATGGTCTCGCCGACCTTACCCATGCTCATATGGCTGACATCAGGCGGTGGCGGTGCCTGTACAGGAGTGGCCGTTGACATTTGTGCGCCAACACTGGCCACATCGTAGTTTGCATCGACCTGAGCTGCCTGCACCGGCTCTTTTTGGTATTGCTCGTCAATTAAGTTGGCGCCAGCGGGTGCAACGGTAAACTTCGACTGCCTGGCTTGATTGCTAACAGCGGCGGTTGCTTCAGTGTTGGTCTTGTCGCTAAACGCAATATCCGGGCGCGCGGCCAGGGCGGCAATGCGCTCGGCGGCGTTTTTAGCACGTCGCGCCAGTTTGGGCTTGGCAGGGGCTGCGTCGGCTTGTTCGGTGTTGTGGGGTTTGGCGAGGTTTTTCGATGTTTTGTCCTCGCCATTGGCAGCAGTCACGACCGCGCGCACGCCGGCTTTGCGCATTGCGTTTTGGTACTTCAGTGCGGTTGGCTTGTCGCAATTGCGTTTAATGGCCTGCAGTTTGCCGCTGAACAGCTTGTCCAGGGTGGCGTCGGAGGCTTTAAACAGTTTTCCCAGGGCAGAGCGCGCACTGGCCAGCTCCATACCTTCCAGCAGTTCTCCACGAAAATAGATGTCGTAGCGTTCCATCAAATTACCTCAATCTTTCGCTCGACAACATCCTTGCACAAAGAATGTGTCAGTCGTTTTTTCCTACTCTGGTAGGCGCTACCATAATCTTGCTTTGCAAGCTGAACAAGAAATACTGTCATTTAGAGTCATTTTTTGCTCAAAGTTGTGAACCAGTCGGCATAATGGAAACATTGTTTGCTAAAATGCGCGCAGCAAACGCCTGGCTGGTGAGAAAAAAGGGAATGAATACAATGATTAAAGACCAGATTGAGCAACGTCTGGGGAAGCGTTTCGAGGCATCACATATCGCGGTAGAAAACGAAAGTCATCGTCACAATGTACCACCCGATTCCGAGACCCACTTCAAAGTGACGCTGGTCAGTGAGCACTTCAGGGGCAAACGCCCTGTGGCTCGTCATCAAGCGGTGTACAGTGAATTACAAGACATCATGGGCGCCCCCGTGCATGCCCTGGCGCTGCACACCTATACCGAGGATGAGTGGGGCGCGTGGGAGGAGGCACCGGATTCGCCAAACTGCCTGGGCGGTAGCAAACGATAGCTGCGTTTAGCGCATCAGGCGCCGCAACTCCTGGCGAAATACCCTGACGGGAATAAACAAGCTCACATCTTCACCATTCCCCGCCGATACAACGCCAACAAGATAGGCTGTGCCCTCATTTATCTGTACGACCGCGCCACCGGAGGCACCTTTGAAAGCCAGACAGTTGCTGCGCCAGACATTGCCCTGACGTGACAGAATCCGGCAGTTCGAGTGATAGCTCAGCTGCTCTCCACTCCGCCCGAGTCCATCATCGCGGGAAAATCCTGCCAGGGTGATTGCGTCGGTGTCTGTGGCCTGTGGCAGTACGGGTAATGCGGGTGCGTGTTGTGTGGTAATGGGTTCGGATAATTCCAGTACCGCCCAGTCGCCCCGCATATCGCCGCCGCTGCTGAGCAATCTTGCGCTGCGCTGCAGGGGCTTGCCCGCCGCTGTGGGCAGAGTAAACCCGATGGGGTGAGTGAGGTCTCTGTAGTGCTCAAAACAATGCCAGGCGCTGACTATATGCCTGGCTTGTTTTTTTTGCGGCTGAGCGATCAGCGTTGCGCTACAGTTCTCCATATGAAAACGTCGCTGCTTACCGGCGTATTTTTGTCCGCTGACGCTTAATTTACCGACTGCCCAGGTCCATCTCGGGGCATCCGCGCGCTGGCCGGGCAGACGCGGGTCGGCGCCGTGAGCCTGGCTCACCAACAGGCAGAGTGCAATGGTGCACACAAATACCATGTAGTTGCAGGCAGGTTTTGTTTTGTGGTGGGGTAAGAGTGATTGCACGATGCGCAGTTGTTGTCAGATCAAGCAAAAAAGCCCTCATAAGAGGGCTTTTTTGTTGCGATACTGCCGTGTTTCAGAGGCGCTCGTCTATCAGCTGTTCCACCACCGAAGGATCGGCCAGGGTGCTGACATCACCCAGGCTGTCTAAGTCATTTTCCGCAATCTTGCGCAAAATACGACGCATGATTTTACCGGAGCGTGTCTTCGGCAGCGACGGTGCCCACTGAATGATATCGGGTTTGGCGATGGGGCCGATTTCATCCACACAGAGCTGAATCAGTTCCTTGCGCAGCTCTTCCGTTGGGGTGACACCTTGCATGGGGGTGACATAGCAGTAAATGCCTTGCCCCTTGATGTCGTGGGGGAAGCCCACCACCGCGGCCTCGGCGATATCCTCATGCAGCACCAGGGCGCTTTCCACTTCTGCGGTACCCATACGGTGACCGGAGACGTTCAGCACATCGTCAACGCGCCCGGTAATCCAGTAGTAGCCGTCGGCATCGCGCATTGCGCCATCGCCGGTGAAGTAGTAGCCGGGGTAGTTGCCAAAGTAGGTGTCCACCATGCGTTGGTGATCGCCGTACACCGAGCGAATCTGGCTGGGCCAGGAGCTTTTCACCACCAGATAACCCGCGCCTTCACCGTAGATTTCCTCGCCGTTTTCATCGAGCAGGGCGAGGTCTACACCGAAGAAAGGCAGGGTGGCAGAGCCGGGTTTTAAGGGGGTGGCGCCAGGTAACGGGGTAATCATGTGTGCGCCGGTCTCGGTTTGCCACCAGGTGTCGACAATGGGGCAGCGCGCATCGCCTACTGTGTGGTAATACCATTCCCAGGCCTCGGGGTTGATGGGTTCGCCCACGGTGCCGAGAATCCGTAAACTCGCCCGCGAGGAGCGTTTGACGAAGTCGTCACCCATCGCCTGTAGCGCGCGAATGGCGGTTGGGGCGGTGTAGAAAATAGCGACATTGTGTTTGTCGATTACATCCCAGAAACGCCCCGCATCGGGATAGGTGGGCACACCTTCAAACATCAGGCTGATCGCGCCGTTACACAGCGGGCCGTATACGATATAGCTGTGGCCGGTGACCCAGCCAATATCGGCGGTACACCAATACACCTCGCCCTCCTGGTAGTCGAAGACGTATTTGAAGCTCATCGCCGTTTGCAGCAAATAGCCGCCAGTGGTGTGCAAGACGCCCTTGGGTTTGCCGGTGGAACCGGAGGTATAGAGAATAAACAGCGGGTCTTCCGCATCCATCGGCTCCGGTTCGCACTCGGCACCGGCCTGGCCCATAGCCTCGTGATACCAGATATCCCGCGACTCATTCCAGCTGATGTCATCGCCGGTATTTTGCACCACGATGCAGCTGTGCACGTTGGGGCAGGACTCCAATGCCACATCGACATTGTGTTTTAAGGGCACCGATTTGCCGCCGCGCAGACCCATGTCAGCGGTGATGATGGTTTGACAGTCAGCGTCTAAAATACGGTCTTTTAAGGCATCCGGTGAAAAGCCGCCAAACACAATGGAATGAACCGCGCCAATGCGCGTACAGGCGAGCATTGCCACTGCGGCTTCGGGAATCATCGGCATATAAATACACACGCGATCACCTTTTTTGACGCCGCGTTCTTTGAGCACGTTCGCCAGGCGGCAGACCTGTTCTTTGAGTTCGGCGTAGGTGATGTGTTTGGAATTCTCCGGGTTGTCGCCTTCCCAGATTAGCGCGGTTTGATCGGCGCGTTCGGGCAGGTGGCGATCGAGGCAGTTGTAGGATACGTTGAGCTTGCCGCCGGCAAACCACTCTGCGGTGCCCTCAACGAAGTCGTAGTTCACAACGCTGTTCCAGCGTTCGTCCCAGGACAGGAAGGCCTCGGCCTGCTCTGCCCAGAAGGTTTCGGGCTGATTGATGGATTGCTGATACATCTGCCGATAGCGCTCGGCGTCAATGTGGGCGCTGGCGCTGATGGCTTCAGGAACGGGATAAGTTAGCGATTCAGACATGGTGCTACCTTCTGTAGGTGGTTATCCGGGGTGGTGTGCTGACCACTGATATTTTGAATCTCGGATAATACGATGCCGGCTGCTAAAGGTATTGTGGACGTTGGTCGAATGGAATTTGCAGCGGGCAAGGGTGGTGCAGCTGCTTGTCCGCAAGGGTTCTGCTAAGCCAAACGGTGCTGCGTTGTGTCCCTGGGGGGTGGTTGGATTAACGCGCTGCCAACATGCCCCAATCGCTGGCGGCGTGCAGGGTGAGGCGCACATTATCGATAAGACGTGTGCTGCCCAACCTGGCGGCGGCTAAGATAGCGATTTGTTCGGTGGTGTCGTTGACGTCGGCCAATGTACGCGCATCGCAGATAGTGAAATAGTCTGGCGCAAAGCCGACCTGGCGTAAATGGAGCTTGGCATGTTGTTCCAGCTCATCGAAGTTATCGAAACCACAGGCGATGGCATCGCGGCAGCGCAACAGGGTTTGATAGAGTTCAGGCGCAATGCGGCGCTGTTCCTCATTCAGATAGCCGTTGCGAGAGCTGAGGGCGAGACCGTCTTGTGCGCGCCCGGTCGCCACGCCGACTATCTCAAGCGGCATACAGAGGTCGGACACCATTTTGCGAATAATGGAAAGTTGCTGAAAGTCTTTTTCACCGAACACCGCCACATCGGGCTGCACGATATTGAACAGTTTGGTGACAATGGTGGATACGCCATCGAAATGGCCCGGACGACTGGCACCGCAGTGTCGCTCGCCAAGTTGTGGCACACGGACAACGGTGTGGGCTTCTAAGCCATCGGGGTAAATATCCGCTACGTGTGGCGTGTACAGTATGTCCGCGCCTGCGCTAAACAGCTTCTCTTTATCTGCGGCCAGGGTGCGCGGGTAGGCGTCCAGGTCTTCACCTGCGCCAAATTGTAAGGGGTTGACAAAAATGCTGACCACGACCACATCACACAGTTCCAAAGCCCTGCGCACCAGGCTTAAATGACCATCGTGCAGGTTGCCCATGGTGGGAACAAAGGCCACGCGTTGGCCCTTGACCTTGATGGCGTGAATATCCTGTTGCAGTTTTTCAATATTGGAATACGTGCGCATAGTGCTTGGCGACTCCTTCGCGGGGGCAGCGGGGTACCGATTGCCGCGTATATCTACACAGTAGGCTTTTATGCCGTTTGCCAAAAAGCGAGGGCAGTATGCCCTATGCCCCTATTTGGGGCAAATGCTTTTTTAGAGAAATTTAAGTGCCGGTTTCACATTTTTATTGGTTTGTCAAGTGCGTATTTTTTGGCGTAACTCGTTGATATTAAATAAATAATAGTAAAGTAGCTGCCGTGCTGGTGAAATGTCCGGGCTGGCGGCCCGTTGAAAAAGCCGCAGGCGAGTGCAAGACAAGGCAAAAATGGCCGAAAAAGCGGAGTCTGCATGCGGCATATGATGAAGTCACTTTAACGCAATATTGTGCCGGCTGAGGCTTTTTCAGCAGGCTACTAGCTGTAGGTGTGCTCCGGCGCGGGATAGGAACCATCTTTCACCGCGGCGATAAAAGCTTTGATGGCGCCTTCGACGGTGGTCTGGTCTTCCATAAAATTGCGCACGAACTTGGCCGTGTGGCTGGAAAGCCCCAGCATATCGTAGAGCACCAGTACCTGTGCATCGGTACCTGCGCCTGCGCCGATACCGATAACCGGGATATCCAGCTTGCTGGCGATGTCTGAGGCCAGGTGTGCGGGCACGCATTCAAGGACTAACAGCGATGCGCCAGCGTCTTGAATTTCCACGGCGTCAGCCAGAATGGATTTGGCTTCCTTTGGGGTGCGACCCTGCACGCGATAGCCGCCCAGGGCGTTGACCGACTGTGGGGTAAGCCCCAGATGTGCACAGACGGGAATGCCGCATTCCACCAGTTGACTGATGGTTTCAGACAGCCAGGTACCGCCTTCCATCTTGACCATATGCGCGCCGGCCTGCATCAGCGTGCGGGCGTTGTCCAGGGCGTCAACGGAATTGGAATAGCTCATAAATGGCAGGTCACCGATAATCATTGCGCCCTTGTTGCCGCGGGCGACGCAGGCGGTGTGATAGGCCATATCGTCCACGCTGACCGGAATGGTGCTGTCGTGGCCTTGCAAAACCATGCCGAGTGAATCGCCCACCAAAATGGTCTCTGCACCCGCTTCGCTGACAAGTCGCGAAAAGGTGGCGTCGTAGGCGGTCAGGCAGACGAATTTTTCGCCTTCGGCTTTCATTTTGTTCAATGTGCTAATGGTGACGTTGGCCATTGCTGTTCTATCCGAAAAAGGTTGGGTTGAAATAATGTTTACCGCTGCGAATATCCAGCAGGTAGTCTACCAGATGATTATAGTCGCGTTCATTGCTGGTTAAGTCGATCTCTGAGGCGTTGACGATCAGTAGTGGGGCCGTATCGTAGTACAGAAAAAACTCGCTGTACACTTCATTGAGCTGTTGCAGATACTTGAGGTCGATATTTTGCTCATAGGGTACACCGCGCTGGCGAATCCGGCGCAGGAGTACATCCGCTGGCGCTTGCAGGTAGATGACCAGATCGGGCTTGGGCGCATCGATCACCAGTTGCTGGTAGATTTTTTCGTAGAGTTCGTACTCATCGCGATTTAACACTAAGCGCGCAAACAGCGGGTCCTTTTCAATCAGAAAATCCGCCACGTGTACGGGATTAAATAAATCCGCCTGGCGGTAGTCGGCGATGGTTTGCAGGCGTTGGAACAGAAAAAACAACTGGGTCGATAATGCGTTTTGTCTGGCGTTGCGATAAAAGCCTTCCAAAAACGGGTTTTCACCGGTGTTTTCCAGCAGAGCCTGGTAGTTAAAAGTGTGCGCGAGCTTGCTTGCCAGGGTGGTTTTACCCACGCCCACAGGGCCTTCTACCGCAATGAAGGCCGGGGGTTGACGGCCTTTTAAATCAATTTCAGGCATCTGCGCACTCCTTGTCGGGTCGGTAGCGTATCAGCGCGCTCTCATCGACAGCGTCTAATAAGTCGGCGATGGCTTCACCGCAAGGCAGTCGCAGCTCAGGGTCAAGCTCAAACAGCGGACGCAACACAAAAGCGCGCTCTCGTAAAAATGCGTGGGGTACGGTGAGGCGCTCGCTGTGAATTTCCTGATCGCCAAACAACAAAACATCTAAATCAATGGTTCGCGGCCCCCAGTGCTGAAGTCGCTCGCGCCCCTGTTTTAATTCCTGTGCCTGTAGTGCGTTGAGCAGGCTCAGTGGGCTTAGTTCGGTGTCAATAACGGCGACGGCGTTTAAGTAGTCTGCCTGCCCGGCGGGGCCTACGGGGGCGCTCTGGTAAATAGATGAGCGTTTGAGAAAGCGTGTTTGGGGCAGCTGTGAAAGCGCTGTAAAAGCCGTGGCCAGCTGTTTGTCGGGTCTCGCCAGGTTGCTGCCAAGACCGATATACGCCTCAGTCATGACGTGATGCCACGGCGTTTTTGGATTTTTGTGAACGCCTGCGAGGGCGTTTCTCCGCGCCCGCTTTGGCTATGCGCTCATCCAGGGACAGTGTTTGAAACTGCGTCCAAAAATCGCCCAGATCGCCAATGTCTTCGCCGGCCTGATCGCGCAACAGCAAAAAATCATAGGCCGCGCGAAAGCGCCTGTGATCCACAAGCTCTGCTGCCTTGCGGCCTTTAGGGCGTTGCAGTCGTATTTGAAAATCCCATATTTCGCGCATGGGTTGGCTAAAGCGGCGCGGAATTGACAGGGTTTGGGCGCAGCGCATGACCACCTGTGAACCGGCGGCGTGCATGGCAGGCACGTCTGGCTCCCCCAGTTGTTTTAACTCGGTTTGTTGTCGTTGCACCGCTGGCCAGAGAATGACCGCGAGCAAAAAGGCCGGTGTGACCGGTTTCCTGGCGGCGATACGGGCATCGGTGTTGAGCATGGCGGCATCGAGCATGTTCTGCCACAGCGGAGTGTCTGCAAGCAGGGCACAGGTTTGCGGAAACAGGTACTTGAAGACATCGGCTTTTTGTAACTGTTCCAGGCTTCTCACGGCGTACCCGGACATAAACAATTTGACAAACTCGTCGAACAGGCGCGCAGGGGGAATGTCCGCCAGCAGACGCGCACAGTGATCGATTTGTTTGCGCGAAGCTTTGTCAGGTGTGAAATTGAGTTTGGCGGCGAAGCGCAAAACGCGCAACATGCGCACAGGATCTTCCCGATAGCGGGTTTCAGGGTCGCCAATGATGCGAATCCGTTTGTCGCGCAAGTCTTCAAGGCCGCCGACTTGATCGTGCACGGTGTTGCGGGCGGGATCATAGTAGAGCGCGTTGATGGTGAGGTCGCGGCGCTCGGCGTCTTGTTTCAGGCAGCCGTAAACATTGTCCCGCAGCAGTCTGCCGCTGGCGGATTGCTGCGCCTGGTTTTTGCCTTTGGCATCGTCGTGATGGCCGCGAAAGGTGGTGACTTCGATGATTTCCCGGCCAAAGCGCACATGCACGATGCGAAAGCGTCGGCCGATGATGCGGGCACCGCGAAACAGTTTGTGAACTTGCTCAGGTGTGGCATCGGTGGCGACGTCAAAGTCCTTGGGATGCCCGCCGAGCATAAGGTCACGCACCGCGCCACCGACCAGATAAGCCTGGTAATGGTGTTTTTGCAGTTGAGAAATGACCGACAGCGCCGCCTTGCTGACATGGCGCCTGGAAATGCCGTGTTGTTCTTGGGATAGCACCTTCAAATTGGTTATTACCACACTAAAGCTAGGGATTGCGGCGCAGTGTACCAGACCCGCGCGGGCAATACACGGTTGCAGAGGGGGGAAGGCGCTGTGGATATTTCAGTGCTGTGAGCACTATGAAAAGACCTTGATGGAGATGTCGTATCCCCATCAAGGTCTCATCGGATTATTGTTATGACACTGTGCTGTTATTGTTAGTTGTGACGTCCGTTATTGTTATTGCCAGTCATATAAAATTGGGGGGGGAAGCGAACTTCCCCGTCCAGGCTCTCAATTTGCACTGTTATTGTTATTGATCTGCCGTTATTGTTATTTGCGGAGCACTGTATACAAAGCATACCCCGTGCCAACTTTTTAAAATGCTATATAAATCAATTTGTTGTGTGTTTTTGGGTGGTGGTCGCGCGCGTTATTCTTGTGTATTTGTTACCAAACTACCCCCAAAATGTAACAGTCTTTAAAAAATGTAACAGCTTTTCGCACGGATGTTTCACCAGCAAATGGAATTCTCGGACAAAAGGGCAAGATTCGAAGTCATTTTTATTCGGCGCGTCCATGCGCCTCACCCCTGCGGGGCTATCGTGAACACCTTCCCGAAGAAATTTTTTCGAAAAGCTATTTAAGTATTGTTTGTATATTTCATTATTTCTGGCGGTCACGACATAACTTGTTGATATTAAAAAACTAATAGAAGATTCTCCACCGTACTGGTGAATTGTCCGGGCTAGTCAGTTGTCGTGGAGCGTATGCGTTTCACTTTGTTACGCGGAATGCCGAAGCGTTGGCGGCGCTCCCACAGGCATTTGCGACTGACACCGAGTTTTTTCGCCAGCTCGGTTTCACTCATGGAGTCCTGATGCTCCAACACAAAACGCTGGAAGTACTCCTCCAGTGAGAGTTCGTCTGAGCGCTCTGGGTCTGTCTCATCGGCGTGTATTGGCGTGGCGGCTGTGTTGCCGCGCGCGGCGGAAGTAGTTTGCAGCGGGGTATGGGATGTTGAAAGTATGCCCAGCGTATCGGCGTTGATGGTGTCGTCTTCAGACAATATCACCGCGCGTTCGAGGGCGTGTTCCAGCTCGCGTACATTGCCCGGCCAATGGTAGGTGGTAATGAGCTTGACTGCATCGGGTGACAGCGTTTTGGGGCTGGTGTCCATTTTCTTTGCCTGCCGTTTGAGCAGGCTTTCGGCGATTTCCAGAATATCACTGCCGCGATCACGCAGCGGTGGTATTTCCAGGCGCAGCACATTGACGCGGTAGAACAGATCCTGGCGGAACGCGCCCTGTTCGGTGAGCAGGCGCAGGTTTCTATGGGTGGCGCAAATCAGGCGCACGTCCACCTGGCGTGATGTTACTGCGCCTATGCGTCGTATTTCGCCTTCCTGAATAAAACGCAGCAAACGTGCCTGGGCTTCCAGAGGCAACTCGCCGATCTCATCTAAAAACAGCGTACCTTGATCTGCTGCTTCAATCAGCCCCATGCGATTAGCGTTGGCGCCGGTAAAGGCACCTTTTTCATAGCCGAACAGCTCCGATTCAATCAGTGTGTCGGGAATGGCGGCACAATTCACGCAGATCAGTGGCTTGTCACCGCGCTTGCTGTGTTGGTGGATAGACCTCGCCACCAATTCCTTACCAACGCCGGTTTCGCCTTGCACCAACACCGTGGCGTTGGTTGGAGCGGCTTTTTCGATGTATTTGTACAGCTGTACCATGGCTTCGCAGCTGCCCACAATGCCTGTGGTGGGTAAGGGCGATGGGCTGGCGGGTGACCTGGGCTCCGAAGCGGAGGTCTTACTGATATTGCGCTTAATGGCGGCGAGCATATCGGCGTTGTTGAAAGGTTTGGCGATGTAGTCGGCGGCGCCTAAACGCATAGCATCTACCGCATTGCGCAAGCTGGCGTAGCTGGTCATGATGAGTACCGGCACTTGCCCGGCCTTTTTGATCAGGTCTGTGCCCGGCGCGCCGGGGAGGCGTAAATCGCTGATAATGAGGTCGAAATCACCAACTCGGTGGTCGCTCTCGGCACTGGCTACCGAGGCGGCTTCAGATACTTGGTATTGGTTTTTTTCCAGTAGGCGCCGTAGCGCGTTACGGATAATGGGTTCATCTTCAACGACAAGAATTCGCCGCATTGCGTCACCTTAATGTTACCGCACGTAAGGGAGTAACAACATACCGCGCTTGCGCGACAAATGCCAGTTTCTTTCACGGTAATGTAAAACCGCATCACCCCTGAGGCAGGCGGATACTAAACCGGGTACCCGGCGCGCCTTCGTTGTAAATGGGGCTGGTAACACCGATGCTGCCCCTCATGTCATTGACCATGGAATACACCAGCGCCAGGCCCAGTCCCGTGCCGCTGCCCACATCTTTGGTGGTGACAAACGGCTCGAAGATTTGCGCCTGTAAATCTCTGCTGATGCCGGTGCCGTTGTCCTCCACACGGATGACGATATCATGGTCATCTCGATGGGCTGATACGCTGACGACGCCGTGCCCGTCGCAGGCGTCCCTGGCATTGCTGAGCAGGTTGATAAAGACCTGCAGTAGTTGTTGGGCATCGGCCAGCACAGTCAGCTCGTGGTCGCACAGGTTGTCATATTCCATTTCCTCGCTTTGCCCACCCAGAGAGAGCAGGTGTATGGCCTCATCGACTCGTTCCGCCAGAGGGCAGCTGCTGAGATTCAAGCGGGCATCGCCAGGGCCTGCGTGCGAGAAATCGACCAGTGTTTGGACGGTGCGGGTGATGCGGTCGGTCTGGCTGAGGATGTCCTGTGCGCTGGCGCGGGTGTCTTCGCTCTCCCCCTCATCGAGCAGGTTTTGCGCCAGGCAGGAAATGCCCGTAACCGGATTGCCGATCTCGTGGGCGACCCCCGCTGCAAGCCGACCGATGGAGGCCAGGCGTTCATTGTGCAGGAGTTCGTGTTCGAAGCGCTGGGCGTCGGTGATGTCTTCCACCATAAACAAACCGTTGTAGGGGTTGTTGTTGTCACCCGTGGCCCGGTGCAGACACAGCCAGCGATGCTGTCCCAGGTGATCGCGCACTTCACGCCGCTGCACCAGCGCTTGACGACCGTGCAAAATGGGCTCAAAGGCTTTGCGCCAGGGCTCGGCCATGGCGTGAAAGGATGAGCCGAGCATAGCTTCGCTGCTGATCCCGGTGATTCGCTCCATGGCTTTGTTCCACAGCAGTATTTCGCCATCAATCCCGAGCTGGCAGACGCCCAACGGTAAGTTTTCAAGAGCGGCGCGGTAGTATTGGCGCAGTTCGTCCAGTTCGCCGGCGATACCCCGCAATTGCTGTGGCGTGCCGCGCAGTTCATGTTCAATAAGGTTGATATCCTCCAGAGCTGAACTGGTGCTGTAGGGTAGACAGGTATCAATAATATGCGACGATACCGCAGTGCCTAGCAGACTCGATAAGCGCGCTTCAAGCTGTCGGCGCAATTGCCGCAGGGCAAAGGGGCGCGATTCGTTGATGTTCATGTTTAAATCCGCCAGCGCGCCGCGCACCTCTTTTTCTGTGGCTCCAGCGCCGAGCGCGGGTTTTAAACGGTCGATAAATTCACTGGCCTTACTGACGTTTATCGGGTGTCTGAAAGTCAGGCCGATCATGTCGGTGGCGCAGATGGCAGAGGCCACCCGTTCGGATTCATGGGTGGCCGTGAGCAGTGATACCGTCACAAATATTACGCTGTTGACAAACAGCGCCAGCAGCATCGAGGTGTGCCAGGTGAGTGTGCCCACGTTTAGCCACGCGCTCGGCGCAATGCCTGCCAGTGGCAGTAAAATGAGCACCATCCAAATACTGCCGCCTATGCACAGCCCCCACAGCAGACCGTGGCGATTGGCGCCTGACCAATACAAGGTAGCGATCAAAGCGGGTAAAAACTGCACCGCTCCCGAGAAGCTGGCAAGTCCTAAATCGCTCATGCTTTGGGGGGCAATTAACAGGCTAAACGCAAAACTGATCATCACGGTGCTGACGATGATCAGGCGTCGCATCAGTCTCAGGCGCTGGTAAATACTGTGTTCACCGCTGTTTTTACCCAGGTGGCGCAGGGGCAGTACCCAATGGTAGAGGGCCATATTGGCCAGTGCCAAGGTCGCCACAATCAAGGTGGCGCTGGCGGCGGACAGGCCCAACAAAAATCCCACCAGGGCGAGGCTTGTTGAATTGAGGGACAGGCCGACGCTCAGTGCTGCAAAGGCACTGGTCAGCGTGCCCTCGTGCAGATTCGCCCAGTAAATAGGCAGCACCGGCAGGCTCAAGAGCAACAGATAAAGCGGCAGCGCCCAGCGCGCGACATTGAGATGATTGTGCTCGGGGCTCTCCTTAAAAGCCATTTGATAAAGCTGCGGCATGGCAATTGCACCCGCGATAAACATCAGCAGGGCAGCGCGGGTTACCGCTGCTTCGTTTTCCAGCAGTTGGGCTTGTGTGGGGTTTTGTGCGAGATAGTGTTGCAGTCCCGTAAAATCACCAAACACTGCAAAAATGGCGGCAAACATCAGGGTGAGCATGGCCACAAGTTTAAGCAGAGAACCGAAGGCGATGGCGACCACCAAGCCATCGTGTTGGTGTTGACTGTGCTGCTCGCGGGTGCCAAACAAAATGGTAAATACGCAAATCGCGAGACAAAACAGCAAACCCAGCAGATGTTGACCGGAGTTTTCCTCACCACCGCTGCCAGAGAGCAATGACACGCTCTGCGACACGGTGTCAATTTGCAGCGCAAACAGGGGTAGTAACAACAGAAACATGGCCAGCGTTACCGCCATGCCGACCTTGGTGGAGCGAAAGCGAAACGCCAGCAGATCGGCCAGCGAGCCCAGTTGGTAGACCTGACGCAAGCGCAGCAAGGGCAACACGACCGTGCTCGATAAAAAAAATACCAAAGCGATGCCTATGTAATACAGCAAAAAACCATAGCCAAAGCGCTCGGCTAATTCCATCGCACCAAAGCTGGCCATGGCATCGGCGGCGACACCGAGAGACAGTACGTAGATCAGTGGATGACGGCTTAGGGACTTGGGCAGTATACCGCGCTCGGCGCTGTAGGCGACTGCAGACAGCAGACCCATATAACCCAGGATCCAGCCAAGCAGTTCAGCGTTGGACAGGCTCATGAGCGTTTGCGAACACGGAAGGAAAACGCGGCTGCCGCCGCAATGAATATCAGCCAGACCAACCAGGGCCGATACCAGGTGCCTAGTTCGTCCGTACTCCACGACAACACGCCTGGAAGAAACAGGTAACAGCCACATAAGAGCAGCAGGAGTAGGCGGTCGTTATTCATAGGCTGTTTTGCTGGCGGAACAAGCGAAGGCGAGTTGGGGTTAACGCTGGATACTACTTGACTGCCAACGCCAGGTAAAGTCAGGGTGATGAGCTGTTGTTGTACCGGGTTTGCAAGGCGCTGCGATTCCACTGTCTGACGGCGGTTTCCAGCAGTGCCGGCACAGTGTCGATAGTTGGCGGGGGCGGTGTTTGTTTGAGAAACGCCAGCGCCTCGCGCAGGTTTGCCAGCGCGCTGCTGTTGTCCAGCGGCGCTGCGTGGTTTTGCTTACTGAGTTTGTTGCCGTGCTTATCCAGCGCGATGGGGACGTGTAAATACTCAGGGGTGTTGATACCGAGCAGGCCTTGCAGGTAGATCTGTTTTGCGGTGGTGGGCAGTAAATCCGCGCCGCGCACCACATGGGTGATCCTTTGACTGTCTCCGTCATCTACCGCTGCGGCGAGCTGGTAGGCCCACAGGCCATCTTTGCGTTTGACGATAAAATCACCGCTGTCGGTGTCGAGTCGGCAGTGTTGCGGACCCGCAAAGCCATCGTTAAAGCGGATATGTGTTTGCTCGGCGACGCGCACGCGAAGCGCCGCAGGTGAGCCGACTTCGCCCTGACGGTTGCGGCAATAGCCGTCATAGGCGCCAAGTCCCTTGAGGCGTTTGCGCGTACAGTCGCAGGCGTAGAGCAGCTTGCGGGTTTTCAGGGTATCGAGCGCGCGGGTGTAACGCGCGTCCTGCTGGCTTTGGTAGAACACTGGCTCATCGCTGTATAAGCCGTGGGCGGCCAGGCTGTCGATAATATGTTCGGCGGCGCCGGCAACTGTGCGCGGGCCGTCGATATCGTCAATGCGTACCAGCCACGTACCGCGGTGGTGACGGGCGTCTAGGTAGCTGGCCAGAGCAGCGACCAGCGAACCGAAATGCAGGGGGCCGCTGGGTGAGGGCGCAAAGCGACCGCGGTAGGGGGTCGCCATTGCGGTTTAGCCCATTTCCTGCTTTTCCTTGATTTCGTCTAAGGTCTTGCAGTCGATGCACAGGGTCGCGGTGGGGCGCGCCTCAAGACGCTGAATGCCGATGTCTACACCGCAGGCGTCACAGAAACCGTAGTCGTCCTGGTCGATACGGTCGATGGTAGCGTCGATCTTTTTAATCAGTTTGCGCTCGCGATCGCGGGTGCGAAGCTCCAGGCTGAATTCTTCTTCCTGAGTTGCGCGATCGGCCGGATCGGGAAAATTTGCCGCTTCGTCCTTCATGTGGCTTACGGTGCGATCCACTTCCACCATCAGCTCGCTTTTCCACTTCAGCAAGATATCGCGGAAGTGCTCGCGCTGTTTTTCATTCATGTACTCTTCGCCGCGTTTAGCTTTGTAGGGTACAAAGTTCTTAAAATTGTTGTTTGCTGCTTTTTTAGCTGCCTTTGGCATGGTCAATGACCCCATACAGATGATGACACAATACTCACACTACAGACGCGCAGCGCGCGCTTACAGTGTTGTTTGCCTGGGATACCGCATCAGACACTCCTGTTCGACCCTATATAGGTCAACGAAGGGCGCAGAAACTACCAGATATTGGTGGCGCCCGCCAGTGTTATTTGCCGCTTCTGTTTATCGCTCGCAGTTTTTCGCACGCACTGTTGTTATTATTGTGTCTTGCGATAAACGTACGACTCAGTGTTTGATAAACAAGGTTTTGTAGTTGCTGGTAGGTGGTGGGGTTGTCTTATGCAATTTAATTCATTGGTGCGCGGTGTTTTAGTCAAGCGCTACAAGCGATTTTTGGCCGATGTTGAACTTGCAGACGGCAGCGTGATTACCGCCCACTGCCCCAATACTGGCGCTATGACCGGCTGCGGCGAGCCTGGCAGCGCGGTGTGGTTGTCCAAAAGCGATGACCCCAAGCGCAAATACGCCCATACCTGGGAGCTGGTCAGCACACCCCAAGGGCTTGCCTGCATCGCCTCGGCGAAGGCCAACACCGTGGTGGCTGAGGCCTTGGCAGCGGGCGGTATTGCGGCGCTTGCGGGCTTTGATACACTGCGGCGTGAGGTGAAATATGGGAGCGGTAGTCGGGCGGATTTTTTGCTCGAAGCAAGCGCCACGGGTGACAGGGTATATATTGAGGTGAAATCCGTCACCTTGTGCGCGGGCGACGGTCTGGGTCTGTTTCCCGATGCGGTCAGCATTCGCGCGCGCAAGCACTTGGCAGAGCTGCAAGAGGTGATCGCACCCGGCGTGCGCGCCATGTTGCTGTATTGTGTCTTTCACCAGGGTATTGATCGCGTTGCTCCGGCGCTGGCGATTGATCCGGACTACGGCGCAGCGCTGGCGGCCGCCAGGGCGGCGGGGGTGGAAGTGGTCGCCTATGGCTGTGATATCAGCACGCGGGGTATTTCTTTGGCTTCACAGTTACCGGTGGTCAGTGGATGATGGACTTGAGCGATGCCCAGTTATTGGGAATAGATGACAGCCACGTGGTGGCGTTTGCCGGTGGTGCACGCTTGCAGGCCGAGGTCGCCGATGCCTTTGCGCGCCTGCGAAGCGATGCCCGCGCTGCGGGTTTTGACCTGGCGATTGCCAGCGCGTTTCGCTCCTTTGAACGGCAACTGGCGATATTTAACGGCAAGGCTCGCGGTGAGCGCAGCGTACACGATGATGCCGGTTGTGTGCTCGATAAAAACAGCTGTAGCGATGCACAGTGGCTGGCGGCGATTTTGCGCTTCTCTGCTCTGCCTGGCACATCGCGCCACCACTGGGGTACGGATCTCGATGTCTATGATCAAAACGCTTTGCGAGACGGCGAGCAGGTACAGCTAACGCCGCAAGAGGTTGCTCCCGGCGGTGTGTTTGATGAACTGCACCGCTGGTTGGATGAGCGCATGGCAGCGGGGCAATCCCACGGTTTTTTCAGACCCTATAATATCGACCGCGGCGGGGTCGCCTGCGAGCGCTGGCATCTGAGTTACGCGACTCCCTCGCTCGCCTATGCCAGGCGTTTAAACCCGGCGCTGCTTATCGATACCTACCGCGCACTGCCCGCACCGGGCCTGGCACTGCTGGAATGCATTGCACCGATGCTGGAGGACATCTTCACGCGCTACGTGGCGGTAGGTGAAGCCTGGGCCGCGGCGTCCGATAACTGATCGATCCGTTACCGGCGTGTCATTGTGCCGCAAGCTTCGCCAAGGCGGCTTTACAATCCGCCAGGGAACGCGCCTGCACATCCTCGTACCAGGCCATTAGATCCACGACTTCACAGCCCAAGTCGCGCTCAAAGGCGGCCTGGTTAGAGGCTTCGTCATAGTGTTTTTGCGCGTCGTCGCCGAGGTTTGATTGGAAAATACCCGCCGCGCTGACCGGCAGGAAGTCTTCGTAAACCACCGGGGCGATGGTGGCGCAGCCGTTGTCAAGCAGCGCATCGATGTCGTCTAAATCGACACCCTCAGGCGGTGTTTTATCGGTCGCATAAAAATGAAAATACGCAAGCTTCTGCTGATAGAGTTCTGCATAGCTGTCGGGAAACTCGGCAAAAGCATCGCTTAAAGCGCGTTCATACTCACTGGCGTTTTGTTCGTCGGGTGCGCCACCGATACTGGCGCGCGCTTCGGCCAGCAGCCTGTCGTACAGGGCGCGGCCTTTGTCAGTGAGCGCTACGCCGCGCTGTTCGATTTCGCCAAAGCGCGCCGTGTGGCTGGCGCTTTCACCTAAAAAGCTGACTGTTTCATTTAAGGCCTTGAAGCTGGTTTGGCGCAGTAAAATAGGGCAGTTGCGAGCAGGTGGCCCTTCCACCACAGCTTTGGGCGGGATATTGCGCTCGCTCATACCGCGCTGCACGGCGTCGATATCCAGGGTGCGCGGGGTGAGGTGGTTGATATGCGGGCCGCGAAAGGCCACCACATCGGCGATCAAACGGTGTTGATTGAGCAGGGCTTCGTAGACCTCCCGGCTCACGGTGGCACTGTCATGCCAGCGGAAGGTTTCTACGGCTTCGTTGACAAAAACCTCCGCCTGCGCCTGGGTCAAACCACCTTCCTGCTCATATTTTGCGATGAGTTCAAGGGCGCCGGGGGTGAAAATCTCGCGCTTGGCTAAAATCTCCTCTGCCTGCGCTGCCAGTTTTTCGTCTTGAATAAGATCCAGGCGCAGCAGCGAGGTAAACACCCGAAACGGGCAGTCATTCAGGGCGCGATCATCCAGGGCGCGAAAGGCGGTGGAATGTACCGGCACGCCCGCGGGCGCCAAATCGTAATAGCCCACCGGGTACATACCCATCACCGCAAACAGGCGACGCATGGTGGCGAGTTCCGCTGCCGTGCCCAGGCGAATGGCGCCGTGGCGCTCCAGGCTGATGCGTTCTAACTCGCCGCTTTGTTGCAGTTGCGCCGCAAGCGCTGGCGACTTGTCCAGCACCGTGCGATTCACGCTTTCCACCAGCTCTAACAGCTCCCCGTATAATGGTACTTCCGCGCGATACATATCCGACATTCGCGCCGCAAACATCGCGCGGATGGCATTTTGAGAAATAAACGTCGCCACTGTGCTCTCCTTTGATAGTTACAAGTGTAAGTATAAGGCGAATCGCAGTAGAAAGCGATGCTCGGCTTACGCGCTTTATTACGGGATTGGGCAAGAGGCCGGGTGTTTATAGCTGTGCCTGGCGCACACAAAAAAGCGAGCCAAATGGCTCGCTTTTTTTGACTTTGATCCTCCCCCCTAAGGGGAGAAAAGGGAGAGGAATACAAAGGGCTTAAACGCGCTCGATAACCGTGGTAATACCCTGGCCTAAACCGATACACATGGTTGAGATACCCAGAGTGAGGTCGCGTTCCTGCATGACCGTCAACAGTGAGCTGGTGATACGTGTGCCGGAACAGCCGAAGGGGTGTCCCAGAGCAATCGCACCGCCGTGTACGTTGACTTTCTCGTCCATTGTGTCGAGCAGATCGAGGTCTTTAAGCACCGGCAAGGCCTGTGCCGCGAAGGCTTCGTTAAGCTCTACGTAGTCGATATCACCCATAGAGAGCCCTAAATTTTTCAGGGCTTTCCTGGTCGAGGGCACAGGGCCATAACCCATGATGGACGGGTCGACGCCCGCCAGAGCCATGCCTTTGATGCGCGCGACGGGGGTGAGTCCCAGCGCTTGTGCTTTTTCGGCAGACATGACCAGCATGGCGGATGCACCGTCAGAGATTTGCGACGATGTGCCCGCGGTCACAGAACCCATTGGGTTAAACGCCGGGCGCAGACTTGCCAGACCTTCCAGGGTTGTTTCCGGGCGAATGGTTTCGTCTTCGGTGACGGAAATCAGTGCGCCGTTTTCATCGTGACCTTCTACCGGGATGATCTCTTTGGCGAACTTGCCTTCCACCGTGGCTTTGTGCGCCAACTGGTGAGAGCGCAGGCCGAACTCATCCTGCTGTTCGCGGGTGATGCCGTGCATCATCGCCAGGTATTCAGCGGTCAGGCCCATCATGCCAGCGGCCTTAGCTACGTTGCGACCCATGCGGGGATTGGGGTCGACCTGATCCATCATCGGCAGGTGACCCATATGCTCAACACCGCCCACCAGGTAGACATCACCGAGGCCGGCCATGATGTTGGCCGAGGCAGTGTGCAGCGCACTCATGGATGAGCCACACAGACGGTTCACAGTCTGGCCGGGAATGCTAAAGGGCAGTTGCGCTGCCAGCACCACGGCGCGACCCAGGTTCATGCCCTGTTCGCCGCGCTGCATAACACAGCCCCAGATTACGTCGTCGATTTCTTTAGGGTCCAGCGCTGCGTTGCGCGCCAGCAGACCTTTGATAACTCCGACGGATAAATCGTCTGCCCGCACATTGCGAAAACAGCCGTTTTTGGATCGTCCCATTGCGCTGCGGGCAAAATCGACGACCACTGCGTCTCTTGGATTCAAACTCACAGTATTTCTCCTTCTGTTGCCCGTTGCTTAATAATAGGTTTCGCCAGCGGCGAGTTTGGCTTTCATGCCTTCGGTCAGCTCGTAGCTCTTGCCGAGATGGGCGTACTTCTCGGAAAGTTCAGCGACATGCGCAAGACCTACGGTGTCTATCCAGCGGAAAACACCACCGCGGAAAGGTGGGAAACCGATGCCGTACAGCAGAGCGAGGTCAGCTTCAGCAGCGCTTGCCACGATGCCTTCTTCTAAACAACGCGCCAGCTCAGTGACCATAGGCAGCATCATACGGGCGACGATTTCCTCTTTGTCGAACTCTTTGCGCTCGGCAGAAACAGGTTCGATCAGCTTGTATGCTTCTTCAGAAACCACTTTCTTGGGCTTGCCGCGTTTGTCAGTGACATACTCGTAGAAGCCTTTGCCGTTTTTCTGACCCAAGCGATTGTTTTCAAACATCACCTCGGTGGCGGTTTTGAAGTCGAGCTGCATACGATCAGGGAAGCCCTCTGCCATCACTTTGGCAGCGTGCACACCGGTGTCGATGCCGACCACGTCAGTCAGGTAGGCGGGACCCATAGGCCAGCCCCAGCGCTCCATGACCTTGTCGACCGCCTGGAAGTCAGCGCCATCGCGCACTAATTTGGCAAAGCCGTCAAAGTAGGGGAACAGCACACGGTTGACCAAAAAGCCTGGGCAGTCGTTGACCACAACGGCTTTTTTGCCCATTTTGTTGGCGTAGGCCACGGTTTTGGCGACCGCCTCATCCGAGGTTTTTTCACCGCGAATTACTTCCACCAGCGGCATAGCGTGCACGGGGTTGAAGAAGTGCATACCGCAGAAATTTTCCGGGCGCTCCAGAGCTTCGGCCAGGTAGGTGATGGAAATGGTGGAGGTGTTAGAAGCGAGAATAGCGTCCTTGCGGATGTGTTTCTCGGTTTCGGCCAGTACGGCGTGCTTCACTTTGGGGTTCTCTACAACCGCTTCGACCACGATATCCACATCCTCAAAACCTTCATAGGTCAGGGTGGGGTCGATGTTGTTGAGCACTGCGCCCATTTGTTCCGGTGTCATGCGGCCGCGATTGACGCGCTTGGACAACAGCTTGCTCGCCTCTGCAAGGCCGAGATCAAGGCCAGCTTGTGCGATGTCTTTCATCTTGATGGGGGTGCCCTTGTAGGCACTTTGGTAGGCGATGCCGCCACCCATGATGCCCGCGCCCAATACCGCGGCGCGCTCGATATCGCCATCGGCTTTTTTGGCCCAGCTCTTGGCGGTTTTACCAAGCTGTTGATCGGCTAAAAACAAGCCAACCAGGGCAGAGGCAACTGGAGTGGTTGCCAGTTCCGCAAAAGCGTCAGCTTCTACATCCAGAGCTTCTTCGAGGTTCATGTTGCGCGCTTTTTCGATCACGTCCACAACTGCGACCGGCGCGGGGTAGTTTTTACCCGCCTGCTGCTGCACCATGCCCTTGATGGTGAAGAACGCCATCATTGCCTCGGTGTCGTTCAGTGGCAGAGGGCCGCCCTTGGCTGCGCGACGTTCCTGGTAGTCGAGTTTGCCATCGACTGCGCCCTGCAGGGTTTTGCTGGCCACATCGAGCAGTTGCTCCGGTGCGGCAATGGCGTCTACGGCACCCGCTTTCAGGGCGGCTTCGGCCTTTTGCTCCTTGCCGGTGGCCATCCACATGACGGCTTCGTCCACACCGATGATGCGAGGCAGACGAACTGTGCCACCCCAGCCGGGCAGAATGCCGAGCTTGGTTTCGGGCAGGCCGATTTTGGCGGCCGTGCTCATAACGCGAAAATCACAAGCCAGGCAGATTTCGAGGCCGCCGCCCATGGCAAAGCCGTTAATGACGGCGACGCTGGGGTAGGGTAGGTTTTGAATACGGTTCAAGTTGTCGTTGTTCTGGCGCGTGAAGGGTTTAATTTCCTCCTTGTCCGCACCAAACAAGCCGGTAAACTCGGTAATGTCTGCGCCCACAATGAACACGGGCTTGCCAGAGGTTACCAGCAGACCTTTAATGCCAGACTCCGCTTCGAGGGCGTCCAAGGCATCGTTTAAGTCGCTGACGGTTTGCCGGTTGAATTTGTTGACCGATTCGCCTTGCAGATCAAACTGCAGCTTGGCAATATCGCCTTCCAGGCGAGTTACCGTGAGTGCGTCACTTCGGTAGATCATATCGCTTTCCTGTTTGGGGTTGTAAAGATGGCTGCGCCAATTGGCCACGCGCCGCTTGTGATTCCCGTTCGGGGGGCTTCATTGTAGCGTTTCGGCATGGCGCTGCAAGTCAAGTTTACAATGATTACATTGCCGCTGCCAAGGAGCATCAATGGAACTGCGCTATGTGGAAGTCGATTATCATGACCCGGCGCAAGCCCGTGCGCTGGTAGAGCTGTTAGAAAACTACGCTTTAGATCCTATGGGCGGTGGCGAGCCCCTGCCAGAGCAGGTCAGCGCCAATCTTCCCGCTGCGCTGGCAAAAAGGGCGGACGCCCTTAGCGTGCTGTGCTATGCCGACGGTGAGCCGTGCGGCTTGATTAACTGTTTTGAGGGGTTTTCCACCTTTAAGTGTCAGCCGCTGATGAATATTCACGATGTGGTGGTCAAGCGCGAGCATCGCGGGCTGGGTATCAGTCGCGGTCTGCTGACGAAGGTTGAAGACATTGCCCGTGCACGCGGTTGTTGCAAGCTTACTCTGGAAGTGCTCGAAGGTAACGAAGTAGCCCAGGCTGCCTATCGACGTTTTGGCTTTGCCGGCTACGAGCTGGACCCTGCGCTGGGTCGGGCGATTTTCTGGGAAAAAACACTTTCTTAGAGGATAAGATAGTGGTCACGGCTTATCTGCCCATAGGTGCGTCCGAGACCGTCACATTGAGAGAAATATAAAAAAACACCTGGCAAAAATTCGGTTTTTGACAAGGGGCGTTTGGGTAATCCGGTGTTTTTACGTGTCGATGTCAACCCGCCGCGTAGAACAAATCGGGGTTGCTGCTAAGCATTTCCGCCAGCGTATCGTGCACAACGCGCTGCGCGGCGAGTCCACACTTACCACATTGGCGCGCGACGTGTAGTTGCTCGCGCACCTCGCGCAAACTCTGTGCGCCGTCCTGCACGGCGGCGCGTATTTGGTGGTCAGTGACGCCCTGGCAAATGCAAATGTACATGGTGTTAGCTGATTATAAGTCGTTGTGAGCAAAGTAATGCTATTGATAATGATTGTCAATATTTCAAAAGTGTTTTCGGTAGTGCAGCCTTGTCACCGCGGGATTGGGCGTTCCCGGCTGGTTTGCGACATGCCGGGAACGAGTCAAAAAACCGCTGCCGTGGCGTACTTCGTTGCTAAAGATACGGCCGGCGTTTGCGGCTAACAAAGCCTCATTTGTACGCGGGCTGCGGGGTGATGGTGTATACTTGCCCGCTTGCAGTCGACACACGTATAGCAGGTATGAGCAATGGACAGTCAGCAATATATGCAGCAAATCGGAGAGGCAGCGCGAGCGGCGGCGCGGCAGGTGGCGGCATCGAGCACCGCGCAGCGCAACACTGCCCTGCTGGCGGTTTGCGAAGCCTTGCAGGAAAATCGCCAATTGTTGTTGAGTGCTAACGCAGAAGATATGGCACGCGGACGCGACAACAGCCTGGCGCCAGCCTTACTCGACCGTTTGCAACTCACGCCCGAGCGGATTGACGCAATGATCGACGGTCTAGAGCAGGTTGCGAAACTGCCCGATCCCGTGGGGCAAATCAGCGATATGGACACCATGCCCAGCGGTATTTCTGTGGGACGAATGCGTGTGCCGCTGGGGGTGATTGGTATTATCTACGAATCGCGGCCCAATGTGACGGTGGAAGCGGCGGCGCTGTGCTTGAAGTCGGGCAATGCCTGTATTTTGCGCGGCGGTTCGGAAGCACTGGCCTCTAACCAGGCCATCGCTGCCTGCATTGGCACGGGGCTTGAACAGGCGGGGCTGCCCCGCGAAGTGGTACAAGTGGTGAACACTACTGATCGCGCGGTGGTGGGGCAGATGATTACTCACCCCGAGTACGTGGACGTGATCGTGCCGCGCGGTGGCAAAGGTCTGATAGAGCGCATCAGTAACGATGCCCGGGTGCCGGTAATTAAACACCTGGATGGTATTTGCCATGTGTATATCGACGATTCCGCCGACCCTGAGATGGCGATCACTATCGCACTCAACGCCAAAACTCAGCGCTACGGCACCTGTAACACCATGGAGACGCTGTTGATTCACGAGGCGGTGGCGGCATCAATACTGCCGCCACTGGCCAGCGCACTGCTTGATAAAGGTGTGGAATTGCGCGGTTGTAAGCGAGTGCAAGCGCTGGTCAGTCAAGCTGTACCTGCCGATGAAAGCGATTGGAGCGAAGAGTATCTCGCGCCAATACTGTCGATAAAAATTGTGGCAGACATTGACGAAGCTATGGCGCATATCGAGCGCTACAGCTCCCGCCACACCGAGGCCATCGTGACCTCGCATCACCCGCGCGCGATGCGCTTTTTGCGGGAAGTGGATTCCGCCTCGGTGATGGTTAACGCCTCCACACGTTTTGCCGACGGTTTTGAATATGGTCTGGGTGCAGAGATAGGCATTTCCACCGACAAACTGCATGCCCGCGGCCCCGTGGGGCTTGAGGGGCTGACTTCGCAGAAGTATGTGGTGCTCGGTGATGGGCAGGTGCGCTCTTGAGCGATGCGCCGGAAAAGCCGATAGCGATTTTTGGCGGTACCTTTGATCCGGTGCATTTTGGCCACCTGCGCACTGCGCTGGAATTGGTAGAAGCGCTCAACCTGGACCATCTGCGCCTGATGCCCTCGGCCAACCCGCCCCATCGCGATGCGCCCCAGCGCTCAGCGCAAGACCGCGCCAACATGGTGGCGCTGGCTGTGGCCGAGGAGCCGCGCCTGCGCATCGAGCGCTGTGAACTCGAGCGGGATGGGCCGTCCTATACGGTGGATAGCTTGCTGCATATCCGCAAACAGATTGGTGAAAAAAGACGGCTATATCTGGTCGTTGGCAGCGACGCAGCGTTAAAATTGCCGACCTGGTCGCGCTGGGAGCGATTGCTGGACTTGGCGCATCTGTTGATTATCGCTCGCCCTGGCTGGGTAATTCCGCCGGGTCACCGGGTTTCCCAGTGGCTTGCCGGGCATAGGGTCAGTGAGCCTTCGGCAGTGCGGGGTGCGGCGGGCTGTGTGCTGATTCACGAGCTGCGTCAGTTAGCTATTTCCGCCACGGAAATACGCGAGATGATCGCCCTCGGACGCTCGCCCCGGTATTTGTTGCCGGAGAGTGTGCTGTCTTATATTCGTGAGCGCAAGCTCTATGGCTAAGACGTTTTTTTTGCGCGAAGTGAGTTGAAGTAAGTTGTTGTAGTAAGGCAGATTCTCATCTGTTCAGGAGTAAACATGGATCTTAAAACGGCCAGACTGGTACTTGGTGTCGATATGTCTGCGGACATCGTTGAAGCGGAGTCGGCGCACGATGCGCTGGTCGGTGTGCTCGAAAAACAGATTGATTTATTATCTGTCGGTTCGCCGCAGCACGATGACGCCCAGCGGCTTCTCGCCGAATACGACACGGCGATACGTGTTCTGCGCCAGGCCCACGAGTCAGAACAACATGTTGGCTTTACCCAGGCAAGTAATGACTCGGCAGGCCCTACCTCAATTGAGCGATTATATGAGGTCGAGCGTGAAAGAAAATCTGGAGCTGCGCCGGAACCTGAGCAAAAACAGCCAGAGAGACAAGACTCGGTTAGCCCGCAAAATACCCCGCGGCAAGAGGAGAAAGCCGAGGCACCGGAGGAGCAGCAACTTGAAGCCTCGACAACTTCCGCGCACGACTCGAAGCAAACGCATGGTTTGTTCCAACAAAAATACCTTATCAGTATTGCCGCAGCGGGGCTTGGCGTGATACTGGTGGTGGCGGCTCTGTTTGTCACCGATGGGCAAGATCAGCAGAATGTCTTAGAGGACAAGCATGGCGTCAATGCGCCGCTTGCTAGCTCTTTGGAGATTGCGGGTAAGGAGATTGCGAGTGATCAAACCCCGCGCGCGCAACAGGCGGAGACCAGTGCCGAGCCAGGCGTTCAACCGGGGGTGCAACAACAAAGCCAAATCGATGTCTCGTTGCTCAGCATGAGAGAGGATTGGCTGTCGGCGCAAAGCGCGTTGCTGGATGTGCTGGTAGAGCTGTCTGCGGCAACCGAGGATCAGGACTACCTGAACGAAGTACGGGAACAGCAGAAGCGGCGTTTTCCGCTGGATGACAGTCCCGACGTGCAGCGAGAAAAACTCGCTGCGTACCAGGCTTTTACCGTTGCGGCAAAAAAACGGGTGCGGGATATGCACGCCACGCAGCTCGCCAGCGATGCCAAGGCGCGTTTTCTTGAGCAGGTGTCAAACCTGCGACAAAATGGTCTCGACCAATGGCCGCTTACAGCCGCATCTGTGGATGTATTTGCCGGGCTCACAAGCGCGGATATCGACAACATCAATACGCAAATGACAAACGCTGAACAGTTGCTGTCTGCAGGACACTACGACGCTGCGGCAACCGCTTACAGCGAGCTTTCCGAGACTCTGTCAGCCTTACAGCTAAAGCAACCGCAGGTCGGTATAGATACCTTGTTTGCAAGAGGAAAAGACGCCATAAGACGCAATCGCCTGTCCTTGCCACTGAATGACAGCGCGCGGTTTTATTTACGTGAAATTGAAAAGCTTCAGCAAGATGCGCCGCAGTACCAGCAGTTAAAGGCGCTGATTGGTGATGCTTATCTGAGGTTGGCAGGCTCTGCCCAAAATGCCGGTGAGTTCGCTCGCGCTAACACTCTGCTTGCGCGCCGTGCTGCTGTGGTCGGTGAGGCTGATAAAAACCAGCTATTGGCAAAACTTCAAGACAACAAACGCCGCTTTATGCAAGAGCGCTTTAAACCCGGTGTTGTGATGTCAGAATTCGACGGTTTGCCCGTGGTGTTCGTGCCGCCGGGGAAATTCCAAATGGGTAATCCTTCCGGTGGGCTGAACCGTTTTTTCTCGGGCTTGTTTGGCGCGGGTGAATACAGCGTATCGCGCGAGCGTCCTGTGCACGAGGTGGTCATTGACAAGCCCTTTGCGGTAGCGCAACAGGAAATCAGCGTTGGCTTGTTCAGGCGCTTTGTGACAGAGACGGGCTATGTTACTGATGCGGAGAAAAAGGGCGTAAGCCATGCCCTGCTCAACGATAGAGAAGTCAGCGTGGCGAATAAAAACTGGCGGCATAATTATCTGGGCGGCCGTGCCAAAGCCCGTGAACCGGTCATCCATGTGTCCTACAATGATGCCAACGCCTTCGCCGTCTGGCTTAGCAAAAAAACCGGCGCCAATTACCGTTTGCCCAGTGAATCGGAGTTCGAATATGTGGCGCGCCAGGGCAAATCGCTTTTAGCGCCCTGGGGCGATGATGAGCCCGATGTTAAGCAGGGCAATTTCCGTCGGGCGCAAGACAAGGCACCGTCTGTCTGGGTTAGCGCCACTGGCAAAGAGGCGGTACAAACCGTGTCAGGTGTCGGTGATGGCTACTTTGGTCCCGCCCCTGTGGGTCAGTTTAGCGCCAACGATTTCAAGATCAACGATGTGATGGGCAACGTGTCGGAGTGGACCAGCGATTGCTATTTCGACAGCTATAGAGGCAAAGACAATGCTCAACGAGCCAGGGGGCAGGCCGGTTGTGACATGCGCGTGGTACGCGGCGCCCACTGGGCCAGCGATGCGCGGGATCTTCGCGCCAGCTACCGCCTCGATAAGTCGCGCAATTACAGTGCCAATACCCTCGGTTTTCGCGTGGTGCGGGATATTCAGCGCTAGCAAAGCCCTGCGCGCCTGTTACAATAGGTGTGCAGGTGCAATCAACGCAGGAGCTTCATGGATACCCCGCAACTTACTGAATTGGTGCGAAACGCACTGGATGATCTTAAAGCCGTCGATCCCGTATACCTCGATGTCTCGGGTTTGACTGACGTGATGGACGTGCTCGTGGTTGCCAGTGGCACCTCCAATCGCCATGTAAAGTCACTGGCGGATAACGTCTGCATGGAAGCGAAGAAAGCGGGAATGCGCCCGCTGGGCGTAGAGGGCGAAGACGCAGGGGAGTGGGTGTTGGTGGATTTTGGCGATGTCGTGGTGCATGTGATGTTGCCTGCTACGCGGGATTTTTACGATCTCGAACGCCTGTGGAGTCAGCCCCCGGCCGAGTTAGACGATGAGAGCGACGGCCAAGAATCCAGCTGATGCGCGTAAACATTCTGGCGGTGGGCACCCGCATGCCAAACTGGGTGCAGCAGGGTGTGAACGAATACCACAAACGCATGCCCAAAGAGCTGGTGGTGAACTGGCGGGAAATCCCCGTGGCCAGGCGCAACGGCTCGGCATCCCCCGCGCAGCTTTGTCAGCGCGAGGGCAAACGCCTGCTCGAATCGGTGCCAAAGGGTGATCGTATTATCGCCTTGGATGTGCAGGGCAAGGCCTGGTCCACGGAGCAGCTGGCTGCTAATCTCGCCGACTGGCAGATGACGGGGCAAAACGTCAGCCTGCTGATCGGCGGCCCCGATGGTTTGTCGCCAGAGTGTTTGGCCGCCAGCGCACAGCGCTGGTCGTTGGGGCCTTTGACCTTACCGCATCCTCTGGTGCGTGTGGTGCTGGCGGAACAGCTTTATCGCGCTTGGAGTATCAACGCCAATCACCCCTATCACCGCGCTTAACTCATGGCCGCCGACAATACCTTAAAAGACCCACAACGCGAGGCGCGGATTTTCAAGGCGCGTGCCCTGTTGGTGGTAGTGCTGATGTTGATTTGCCTGGGGGCTTTGGTTGCGCGCTACTATTCCCTGCAAATTACGCACCACGCGGAATACGTGGTGCAATCTGATCGCAACCGCCTGCAACTGCAGTCCATCGCGCCAAAACGCGGCTTGATTTATGACCGCAACGGTGTGTTACTGGCGGAAAATCGCCCCAGCTTTTTGTTGTCTATCGTCATTGAGCGCACCCCCAACCTGGAAGACACGCTGAATCAATTGCGCAAGTTGTTGCCGCTGGAAGAAACTGATGTGGTTAAGTTCTATCAGCGCATGGAGCGGCGCACGCCCTATGAGGCGGTGCCGTTGCGCTTCAAGCTGACCGATGAGGAGCGCGCGGTGTTGGCGGTGAATCGCCACCGTTTGCCCGGGGTAAGCGTGGAAGCGCAGCTGCTGCGCTACTATCCACAGGGTGATCTGTTCGCGCACGCGGTGGGTTATGTGGGGCGCATTAACGAGCGCGAAGCGGCGTTGCTCGACGAGGTGGATTACCGCGGCACCTTTCACATCGGCAAAACCGGCATCGAGAAATTCTACGAGGATAGACTGCACGGCGAAGTGGGCTATCAAAACGTGGAGGTAAACGCCCACGGGCGGGTTCTGCGCGTGCTGGAACGCCACGACCCCATACCCGGCGAGGATTTAACCCTGCACCTTGACATCGCGCTGCAAAAAGTGGCCACCGAAGCGCTGGGTGACAGGCGCGGCGCGGTGGTGGCGATTGACCCCAAAACCGGCGGCGTGCTGGCTCTGGTGTCTACACCGGCGTTCGACGCCAATTTGTTCGTCAACGGCATCAGCACCAGGGATTACAGTGCGCTGCGAGACTCCATCGATGTGCCATTGTTCAATCGCGCCGTGCAGGGGCAGTATCCGCCGGGCTCTACGGTAAAACCCTTTATGGGCATGGCCGGCCTTGCCGCAAAACTGATTGATGCGGAATTTACCGTGCCGGACCCAGGTTGGTATAAACTGCCTGGCGATAAACGCCTGTATCGCGATTGGGTGTTGCGCTACCGAGGCACCGGTCACGCGCCGCAAATGAACCTGGTGGACTCTATTGCCGAATCCTGCGATGTATTTTTTTACGATCTGGCCAAACGCCTGACCATCGATGGTATGTATGATCGCTTGCACCCCTACGGTTTCGGGGAGCGCACCGGTATTGACACCACCGGTGAGCGCCGCGGCGTGCTGCCATCCAGCCAGTGGAAAGAGGCGGTGCGCGGGCAGGTGTGGTTTCCCGGTGAAACTTTGAGCGCGGGGATTGGTCAGGGTTATATGCTGTCAACGCCAACGCAATTGGCAGCGGCGACTGCCGTGCTCGCCAATCGCGGCGTCCGTATTCAGCCGCGCATGTTGCACTTAGTCAATCGGGAAGCGCTGCCGCCCGTGTTGGAGAAGTCCGTAGCGGCGCCCGTTGAGCACTGGGATCTTGTGTATGAAGGCATGGTAGCGGTGGTGCATGGTAAAAAAGGTACCGCGAAAAATATCGGCGAGGGCATTACCTATCAAATGGCAGGTAAAACGGGTACAGCACAGGTCGTGGGCATAGCCCAGAACGCGGTATATAACGAAGAAGAGGTGGCCGAACGCCACCGTCATCACGGTTGGTTTATCGCTTTTGCGCCGGTGGATGACCCGGCGATCGCCGTGGCGGTGTTGGTGGAAAACGGCGGTGGCAGTGCCGCAGCCACGCCGGTGGCGCGTACCGTGATCGACGCATGGTTGGTCAGTCAGGGCGTTGTGCTACCGCCGGTAGTTGCAGATCAGGCGGAGCAGGAGGCAGCCTACAATGACTGAATACGTGCGCGCACTGCCCGATAACCGCTCGCAGATGCCCGATCCGCGCAGCCGTCTGGAGCGCGTACATATCGATTGGATGCTGGTGTTGTTGCTGGCGGCCTTGACCACATTTGGCCTGCTTGTTCTGTATAGCGCCAGTGGTCAAAGCATAACCGCGGTGATTCGCCAGGCGCGCTTTTTTGCGGTGGCCTGGGTGGTGATGATTGTCGCAGCACAGTTCAGTCTGGCCTGGTATCAACGCTGGGCGCCGCTGTTTTATGTGATTGGCGTGTGTGCCTTGATCGGGGTGGCGGTGGCGGGTTCCGGCGCCAAAGGGGCGCAGCGCTGGTTGGAAATTGGCAGTTTCCGCTTTCAGCCTTCCGAGATTATGAAGCTTATGGTACCGCTGATGGTGGCGCGGTTTTTGGCGAAAAGCACATTGCCGCCCAGGTTTTTAGTGATTGCGGGCTCCCTGGCGCTGCTGGGTTTACCCGCCGCGCTGATTTTAAAACAACCGGACTTAGGCACCGCCCTGTTGATTGCCGCCAGTGGTTTGTTCGTGCTTTTCATGGCCGGTATCAGTTGGCGTTTTATCGGGTCGGCGGTGGTGGTGCTTTTAGCTTCAGCCTGGCCTGTCTGGCTGTATTTGCTGAAAGACTACCAGCGCCAGCGCATTTTGACCTTGCTCAGCCCCGAGTCTGACAAGCTGGGCGCCGGTTGGAACATCATTCAGTCTAAGACGGCTATCGGCAGTGGCGGCTGGATGGGCAAGGGCTGGTTGGAAGGTACGCAGTCTCAGCTTGATTTTCTGCCTGAGAGTCGCACCGATTTTATTATCGCCGTGCTCGCCGAAGAAATCGGGCTGCGCGGCGTGCTGGTGCTGTTGACCCTGTATTTGTTGATTTTACTGCGCGGCATCTGGATTGGGGTCAATGCGCAATCCACTTATGGCAGATTAGTCGCCGCCAGTTTTACCCTGACTTTTTTTGTGTACGTATTTGTGAACATGGGTATGGTGGCGGGTCTATTGCCCGTGGTGGGTGTGCCTTTACCTTTGGTGAGCCGCGGGGGTACATCCATTGTGACCTTGATGGCCGCTTTTGGTATTCTCATGGCGGTGAGTACAGAGCACCGTTTGATGGCGCGCTAGCAGCCTGTTGAAAAAATCCCATTTATTGGTGAAATAGCAGGGCTAACTTTTTGCGGGTTTTCACCCGATAATCTCAGGATGCAGAGGTAAAGAGGTAAAGAGGTAAGAGGATGATAAATACAATCAACAAGTACGTAAGCGGTGCTATAGGCGCTGTGCTGCTGAGCTTAGGCGCGGGCAACGGCTATGGGATGAATTATCAAAATACCGCCGGTGGCAAGGCATTGATTGCGCAAATGGTGGAAGAGCACGGCTTTGATCGAGATGAACTGAGCGCCGTGATTGGCAAGGCCCAGCGCCAGGACAGTATTTTAGAGGCGATTGCAAGACCGGCGGAAAAAGCCAAGCCATGGTACGAGTACCGCAAAATCTTTGTGACCAAAAAACGCCGTGACGCAGGTGTTGCGTTTTACAAGGAGCACGAGGCCACACTCAAGCGCGCTGCAAAAGAATACGGCGTGCCCGCAGAGATTATTGTAGCGATTATCGGTGTAGAGACATACTACGGTCGTATTGCCGGCAGATACAAAGTGCTCGATGCCTTGTCAACCCTCGCTTTTGATTACCCCAAGCGCTCACCGTTCTTTACCAAGGAGTTAAAACACTATTTGCTGTTGACCAGGGAGCAGGGGCAAGACCCGGCGGTGCTTACCGGCTCCTATGCCGGTGCGATGGGCTACGGTCAGTTTATGCCCAGCAGCTATCGCAACTACGCGGTGGATTTTGACGGCGATGGCAAAGTGGATATCTGGCACAATCCTGTCGATGCGATTGGCAGTGTTGCCAATTATTTCAAACGCCACGGTTGGAAAACCGGAGAAGAAGTGGTCGCCCCGGCGGTGCTGGGTAAAAATGTGCCCATCAGCCTGTTTAATGACGGCTTAAAACCCAAACACACCCTTGGGGAATACGCCGCTGAGGGCTTGACCACGCCCATGCGTCTGCCCGCAGATACGCCTGCGACAGCGATTCGTTTTGAGCAGCAAAAAGGTTATAGCTACTGGTTGGGTCTGCCCAACTTTTATGCGATTACCCGCTACAATCACAGCGCGATGTATGCGATGTGTGTGTATCAGTTAAGCCAATCCATCGCCAGGGAGTTGAACCAGTGATACGTTTTTTCGTTTTGGCGCTGGCCGCCTCTGTCATGCTTGGCTGCTCGGGTTTTGGCAGCAAAGATGGCGTGCCCAGGCGCGCGATTTCGCCCCACGAGGTACGCGATGCGGTGCCGCGCCACGAGCCCATTACCAGGGCGGGCAACAAAAGCCCTTACAAGGTGCTGGGCAAGCGGTACTATGTGTTGAAAAGCGCCGCTGGATATCGCGAGCGGGGCATTGCCTCATGGTATGGCCGTAAATTCCACGGTCGCAATACCTCCAATGGCGAGGTGTATGACGCCTACAAAGCCACCGCCGCCCACCGCAGTCTGCCAATTCCCAGCTATGTGAGGGTGACCAACCTCGACAACATGCGCTCGATGGTGGTGCGCGTCAACGACCGCGGGCCGTTTCACGACAATCGCATCATTGATTTATCCTACGGCGCGGCGCTGAAACTGGGCTTTGCCGCAAAGGGTACCGCGCCGGTACTGCTGGAAGCGGTGTCGCCAGGGGGCAGTGTTGCTGCACCCGCCGTACCCATGCGTTATCGCTATGTGCAGGCTGGGGCGTTCAGCGCTTTGAGCGCTGCAACATCCCTGCGTGACAACCTGTCGCCCTGGATGAACTGGCCGGTTAAAGTGAGCACTGCGAAAATACGCGGTCAAAATATCTACCGCGTTCGTATCGGCCCGCTGGCTACTGGCGACGATGTCAACGCCGCACAAAACGCCCTGGAACAAGCGGGCCACGGGCGCGGCCAGCCTGTGCCCTGATGAAGCATAATCAGGCCCTGTGGTGCCCGTTGGCACCGCTGCCCCTTTTTATGCGGCTGATTATACGACTGAGCAGCGGCTCGTGAACCAATAAAAAAATCACCCAAATCCCAGCGGCGCAAGCGCAAGTGTTGGCGTTTTTTTTGTGAATGAAACGGTAACTACAAAACCAAATTCCGTTTCTGTGGGCTTCATCACAAAAAAATAGCTAAAGTCGCGAAATGTGCCACTTTTGCTTGCGCATAACGGGTTCTATCTCAATACTCTAATCCCGTGCAAGGCCGCAGTGTGATGAGTGGCGAGCCGTTTCCGTGTGGTCAAATTTTTCTTGGGTGGAACCTTATATGAACTTATCGGTAGCAAATACATTTAAGCTGTTGGCGGCAATAAATGTGGTGTTTCTTGTCGCCCTGGCGGCATCTTATACGCACTTTCAAAAGGCGGAAGCTGAGATTGAAAAGGCGCATATTACCAGATACAACTCTTACCTGTTGGCGGATGAAGTGCGCCAAACCTCGGGGGACTTGACTCGCCTGGCGCGCGCTTATGTTGTCACTGGCGAGGCCAAGTACGAGCAGCAATACCACGACATCATTGCAATTCGCGATGGCGAAAAACCCCGCCCCCAGGAATACCATCGCATTTACTGGGACTTTTACACGGTTGATATGCAAAAGCCACGCCCCGACGGGGAGGCTGTATCAATGGATCAGCTGATGCACGAAGCGGGTTTTGTGGAGCACGAATTTGCTTTAATTCGTCAGTCTATTGAGAACTCTGAAGCTTTGGTGGAGCTTGAAGTCGATGCTATAAATACGGTGAAAAGCATCGCCAATTTTGAAGGCGGACTACACAGTGACTTTGTCGAAAAGCGCTGGGAACAAGCCGTCGAGTTGGTGTTTTCCGAGGAGTATCACGCCTACAAAGCCGATGTTATGAAACCCCTGGATGAACTCATGGTCTCGGTTGAGGAGCGCAGCGCCGCGGATGTGCTGGCGCATGAGCGTTCGGGCACAATCGCCCTGTGGATCACCTGGGTGATGTTGGGCGCTGTAATGGCGATGTTGTTCGTCACCGGCTATGTGCTGTTGAAAAAGCTGATTACGCCTGTTTTACAGTTGACGGGTTCCGTGTCTGAAATCACCGATAAAAACAACCTGGATGTCCGTATCCCCTATCTTGGCAACAGCGATGAAGTGGGCGCCCTGGCTCGTTCTCTGGAAGTCTTCCGGGAGAAATCCGTGGCTGAAAAAGCCCGCGTCGAACAGGATAAACTCGAAGCGGAGCAGGAGAAACAACGCGAGCTGGAAGAGCGCCAGCGCGAGCATGCCGAGCGCGAGCGCGAAGCAGCCATCGCCAGTGAAGTGGCCACGGTTATGGCGGCCTGTGAAAGCGGCGATTTCAGCCAGCGTCTCAGCACTGCGGATAAAGACGGCGTCTTCCTGGGAATCTGCCAGAGCATCAACAATCTGGGTGAAGTCTCCGAGACCAGTCTGCATGAGATTAAAACAGCCGTTCAGCGCCTGTCCGAGGGCGATTTGAGTGCGCAGGTGCAGGGTAATTACTCAGGGTTGTTTGCTGAAATGAAAGACGCGGTGAACGATACTATCGCCAAGTTGCAGCAAATTACCGCAGAAATTCGCGATACCGCAGCGAATGTGAGCGACAGTGCCAGCGAAATCTCAGCAGCCAGTTTGGATTTATCCAACCGCACCGAATCACAGGCTTCTACGCTTGAGGAGACGGCGGCCTCTATGGAAGAAATCACTGCGACCGTGTTGCAAAACACCAGCAATGCCAACGAGTTGCGCGACTTCTCGGAAGAGTCCAAGCGCGTTGCGGAAAATGGCGGTGAAGTCGTCAAGCAGGTAGTGGTGTCGATGGATCAAATTTCTGACTCCTCCAACAAAATCTCTGACATTATCGGTGTTATCGATGAGATTGCCTTCCAGATCAACCTGTTAGCGCTTAACGCCGCAGTGGAAGCAGCGCGCGCTGGTGAGGCCGGCAAAGGCTTTGCGGTGGTAGCGGATGAAGTGAGAACCCTGGCGGGTCGCTCGGCAACGGCGTCGCGCGAGATCAAGGAGTTGATTCAAGCCAGTGTCGAGCAGGTGAAGAACGGCGAAGAGCAAGTGCATAAAGCCGGTGCGTCACTTGAGGAAATCGTTGGGTCTTTCAATACACTGGCGACGAAGGTTGCAGCCATTGCTGATGCGAGTCAGGAGCAGTCAACCGGTGTGCGCGAGGTGAACCGTGCGGTGACCAACATGGACCAGGCTACCCAGCAAAATGCGGCGATGGTTGAGGAAACCAGCGCGTCAGCCATGTCCCTGAGCCAGATGGCGCAAAACCTCAATGAGCTGATTTCCTTCTTCCATGCGGGTAACTCCAGCCGCCGCTTGACCAGCGTCAAGCGCACGGGGACTTACAATTAATCGCCAGCTTTTTGCTGCCCCCCTATCCTTAGTCCTTCTCTCCAAGGCTTAAGGAAGCACATCCCTCGCCCCTTCAGGGGTGAGGGATTTTTCTAACAGCTAAAAAAAATTCCCACCTCGCGACACCATTCCCTCAATACGGTATCATGAGCGGAACTTTGTTCCCCATGGCGTGCTCCAGGCAATTTGTCTGTTTGCCAGTGAAAACCTAAATACCGGATTGAAAACTATGCGAGTGTGTTTTGTTTTTTTGTTGCTGTTGTGTTCGGCAACGGTACAGGCCGCAACGGCGATTCCCGCGCCGCCACAATTAAGCGCCAAGGCTTATGTGTTAATGGATGCTAAGACCGGCGAGGTGTTAGTGGAGCACAACGCCGATTTGCCGCTGCCTCCGGCCAGTCTTACCAAAATGATGACCAGCTACGTGCTCGCCGGGGAGTTGGCCGCGGGTAGGGTCAAGCCGGACGATCAGGTGATCGTCAGCGAAAACGCGTGGTCGCAAAATCCCCTGTTTAAAGGCTCATCGCTGATGTGGATCGAGCCGGGCAAGCCCGTTACCTTAGATGAACTGCATCGCGGTATTGTTATCGCCTCGGGCAACGATGCGACGGTGGCCGTTGCGGAGCATATAGCGGGTTCGGAGTCGGTATTTGCCGATATGATGAACCGTCAGGCGCGGGAGCTGGGTATGCACGATACCTGGTATGTCAATTCCCACGGCCTGCCCGATCCGCAGCATGTGACCACCGCCCGTGATTTGGCGACCCTGTCCCGCGCCATCATTTTGGACTATCCAAAAGATTACGCGCTGTACAAGGTACGCGATTTTACTTACAACGGCATTCGCCAGTACAACCGCAACTCCCTGCTCGCCCAGGATGGCAGCGTGGACGGTTTGAAAACCGGCCACACCGAGGAGGCGGGTTACTGTCTGGTGGCTTCCGCCAAACGCCGCGATATGCGTTTGATATCCGTGGTTATGGGCACCGACAGCAAGCGCGCGCGCGCGGCGGAGTCGCGCAGCTTGTTGAATTACGGGTTCCGTTTTTACGAGTCGGTCGATGTGGAAGAAGCGGACAAACCCCTGGCCAGCGTGAAAGTGTGGAAAGGTGCTCAGGATGAAGTGCAGGTGGCGCTGGCCGAGCCTCTGCAAATGGTGGTGCCGCGCGGACAAAAGAAAAAGCTCAAGCAAGAGTCGGTATTACTGGCCGATGTGCAGGCGCCGATCCGGGCGGGGCAGGAGCTTGGCACCCTGAAAGTCATGCTCAATGGCAAGGTGATGGCCGAAGAACCTCTGGTCGCTACGCAGGAGGTCGCCGAAGGTGGTCTGTTTAAGCGCCTCTGGCACAGCCTGTGGTTACTCATTCTCAGCTTTTTCCAGAGTGAATAAATGGTGAAGGAGTCGCAAGAGCCACCCAAAATTGAATTCCCCTGTGCCTACCCGATTAAAGTGCTGGGCAGACAGGTGCCCGAGTTTGAAGCGGCCGTTCTGGAAGTGATCGAAACACATGCACCGGGTTTTGATAGCACGACCATCAAAATGCGAGACAGTGCCAAGGGCACGTTTGTGTCGCTCTCATTGACTATCACCGCCACTGGCAAAGAGCAGCTTGATGCCATGCACAAAGATCTGATCGCCACAGGTCTGGTGCAGATGGTGATTTGATGACGCTGGTCATCAAGCGTCTCGGTGAGGTCGCCTATGAACAGACCTTTGAGGCCATGCGTGAGTTTACCGCTGCACGCGATGAGCATACCCCTGATGAACTGTGGCTGTTGCAACATCCGCGTGTGTTCACTCAGGGCAGGGCAGGCAAGGCCGAGCATGTACTGGCGCCGGGAGATATACCGGTGGTGCAGGTCGATCGCGGCGGTCAGGTGACCTATCACGGCCCTGGGCAATGGGTGGTGTATTTGCTCATTGACATCAAACGCGCGCAACTGGGTATACGCGAGCTGGTGACCCTGATAGAAAACACCATTGTCGATGTCTTGGCAAAATGGCATATCGAAGCCGCCGCAGACCCCAAAGCGCCTGGGGTTTATGTCGACGGCAGAAAAATCGCCTCCCTTGGTTTACGCGTCAGTCGCGGCTGTAGTTATCACGGTCTGGCGCTGAACGTGGATATGGATTTAGAACCCTTTTCGCGTATCAACCCCTGTGGTTACAGCGGCCTTGAGGTGACGTCCATGGCGCAACTTGGGGCAAACCCCGATATGACAAGTGTGGGTGAACAGCTGCTTGAGAGTCTGCAACAGCGTTGGTCGATTGCGGACGGCGCGCCGTAGCAGACTTGTGGGATTCATTTTTTTAAAGAGTATAAACCATGTTGACCTTACACCATCTTGAAAACTCTCAATCTTTGCGAGTGCTGTGGCTGTTGGAAGAGTTGGGCGCAGATTATGAGTTTAAATTCTACAAGCGCGATGCCAAAACCTCGCTGGCGCCCGCTTCGTACAAGGCCTTACACCCTGCGGGCACCGCGCCTGTAATCAGCAATGGCAGCTTCGTGTTGGCCGAAACCAATGCCATTGTCGATTACCTGTTAGATCAACACCCCGAATCGCGCCTGCGCCCGGCGCCAGACAGTGCCGCTTACCCTCTGTATTTATACTGGTTTCACGCCTCCCAGGGCAGTTTGATGCCGCTGTTGCTGGACACGCTGATTTTTCAGCGTATGGTGGAAAAGTCGCCGTTTCTGGTCAGGCCGATTCTGCGCGCCGCCACCGAACAGGTGCAAAATATTTTTCATCGCCCGCGGCTGCGAGCCCTGCTCACCCAGGCGAACAATCAGCTGGGGGAGACAAACTGGCTCACCTCGGATGAGTTGAGTGCGGCAGATATTGTGATGGGTTATTGCTTTGAAGTCCTGTCAATGCGTACAGAGACCGAACACGATTATCCGCATATCGCCCGTTTTGTGACCCAGATGCGTGAGCGATCAGCCTATCAGGAAGCGGTGACCAAAGGAGGGCCTTTACGGCCGTTTGGTGAATGAGTCTGTTGTCATGAAAACAGTTGATATCGCAATTATTGGTGGTGGCATGGTGGGTGCGGCCTTTGCGCTTGCCATGCTTCGCGCACGCAGCGATACGACCCTGGCGCTGGTAGAGGCACATTTTCCACAAGCGCCTGATTTGAGCGCTGCGCCGGATTTGCGGGTCTCGGCCTTGAGTGCAGGAACGGTGCTGTTGTTGCAAAAGCTGGGCGCCTGGGACTTTATCGAAGCTCAGCGCGTGCAGCCCTATCAACGCCTGCGTGTCAGCGAACACTTGGGCAGACATCATGTCTTTGCAAAACACAATACCGTTCGTTTTGACGCTGAATCTATGGGTTATCAGCAGCTTGGTTTTATGGTGGAAAACGCGGTTACCCAGTGGGGTTTATGGCGAGCGCTGGAATCCTTTGTCGATGCGGGGCGGCTGCGGCTTTTTAGCAGTGAAGAGCTTGGTGCGCTCGCCGACATACAGCAGGATGGAGAAGGTGTTACCCTCGGTTTTGAAAACGGCGGCGATATTGTTGCCAAACTGCTGGTTGGAGCCGACGGCGGGCGTTCCAGTGTTCGTCGCCTGTTACAGATTCCAGCACCGGTAAAACCCTATCAACAGACTGTGTTGGCGGTGGGGGTGGAGCTTGCCCAGCCCGCGGCGCAAGAGACCTGGCAGGTGTTTAAACCCAGCGGTCCCGTCGCCTTGCTGCCGCTGATGAGCGTGGCTGGAAAACACTACGCGGTGTTGATTTGTTACGATGGCAGTGCCGCTAATCGCTATCGCCAAAGTTTGAGCGATGCGCGCTTACTGGATGTGCTGCGCAGCCATTACGAAGGGCATTTGCCGGACATCATCCGCGTATACGGGCGGGCGGGTTTTCCTCTGTCGCGTATGCACGCGCAACATTATTATCAGGGTAAAGCTGTGTTAATCGGCGACGCGGCGCACACTATAAATCCCTTGGCGGGACAGGGTGTCAATCTCGGCTTTCAGGACCTGCGGGCATTAAGTCGGCGTTTGGCGTTTATTGATCTAGCCGATAGTGTGGCTGTGGCGCAGGCTTTGGCGGCGTATCAGGCGCTTAGAAAACCCGAAAATGCGCTGATGATGCATGCCATGGATGCTTTTTATCACGGTTTTAGCAATGATCTGCCGCCGTTGCGTTTATTGCGTAACCTGGGTTTGAGTGCGGTGGGTAAAGCGCCCTGGTTACAACAGCAGGTGTTGCGTCACGCTATGGGCTTGTAGTTCAAGCGTTTTGTGGCGCGGTGTCAGCGATCTTTTGGAGAGTGTACGGGTCTATGGGTTTGCGAGTTCTGGCGCTGGTCGTTGCGATGATACTTGTCGCAAATCCCGCTAAGGCCTGGTGGGATCTGGGGCACAGGGCTGTATGTGACGTGGCACTTGAGACTGTCAATGCAAAAACCCGTGTTGCCGTGGAACAATTGCTTGCGCCCAAGGAGCGATTCGGCGCGGCCTGTATCTGGGCAGATGCGATCAAGTCGGAACGGCCTGAGACAGCGCCCTGGCATTATATCAATACCAAACCGGGCGACACCGACCTCTCTCAGGTGCATCGCTCAGCCGAGGGCGATATTTTAACCGCCCTGCAAGAACAGATCGACATTTTAAGTGACTGCGCCCGTTCGCCTGCGCAGCGCCGGGAAGCACTGCGTTTTGTGGGTCATTTGGTGGGTGATATACATCAACCTTTACACGTCGCCTACCAGGAAGATCTCGGTGGAAATCTGTATAGGGTGAATCTACCGCCTGCACTGGCTGCTTCGCTTGGTGAAGAGGGCGGTACAAGCAATATGCATGCGGTATGGGATGGCCTGTTGCTGGTTTATGCCAGCAGAGACAGGCGTCAAAGTCTGTATCAATTGTTGCAAAGCCACCCCGCAGACGGTGACGTCAGTGCCGAGCCCGAAACCTGGGCAAACGAAAGTCTTGCGCTGGTAAATGATCCTGCACTGGCATACCTGAAGGAGTTGCGCGTAAACACGCTCACTGAAACCTATTTTCAACAGAACTGGCCAAAAGCGGTGCGGCGTTTATCAGCAGCCGCGCGGCGCCTGGCGTATGTGTTGCAGCAGTCCCTGCAATCGTGCGAATCATCGCGATAACAACACCAGGGCAGACATCTCTGTGGCTTTGTGGGGCTGAGGTTTATTCCGCCCACAGTCTCATCAAATTCGCCCGCGCTTTAAGCAGCGACAGGCGTGCGTTTTGATTGTCCGCAGTGTCTGGCAGTTGCGCCAGGGCGTGAAATAAATCAAATAAAACTGCGCGCTGTTCGCTGCTGCGCACGCGACTTTGCACCCAGCCAACCGCCGCCAGGCGCTGTCCGCGAGTGACCGGCTTGATGTGGTGTAAGGTAGTGGACGGGTAGAGCACCAGTGTGCCCTTGGGCAACTTTACCTCTTCGTCGCCGTCGTGCTCACACAACACCAGTTCGCCGCCGTCGTAGCTGCCGGGATCTGACAGGAATAAGGTGAAGGACAAATCCGTGCGCGCGCCGCCAATAAAGGGTTCGTCGATATGCGTGCCGTAGTGCATGCCATCGCTGTAGCGGTTAAACATGATCTTGGCGAACTGCTTGGGCAGGGCGGCGGCATTGAAGATGGGGTGTTTGCGCAGGGCTTTTTCAAGCAGAGCGCGTGCGCCTTTGATAACAGTGTCGTCACCGCGCCCCTGTAGGTTGTTCTTGACCTTTTTTGCGGTGCGCCCAGCGGTTTTTTTGCCGTCTTCAAACAGGCTGTCGTCGTTCAGGCTGTCGCAGAGGGCATCGAGTGTGGCTTCATCAAAGAGCTGGTTGATATAGAACATCATAGGGGCATTACCTTATTCGTCAGAGCTGCCTTAAAATAATCCAATGAGAACGGTTTTTATCACCATTAAAGTGCGGTATTGTACGCCTGCTGAGATGGCATGACACCGCTTTGGCGGAAAATTTGTTGAGAACGAGGTAGATACCATGAAACGGATCAAAGTGTGGAGTACAGCAAGTGTGGTCGCTCTGGCGGGAGCCAGTTTACTCAGCGCCTGCTCTGAGCACGGCGAAGGAGAGGGCGAAGCCGAACACGCTGCAGCCAGCGCCGAGCACGCAAATCACGGTGAAGGTGAAAATGAAGGTGAGGGCACTGCCACGGCTCACGGAGAAGGTGAAGGCGAAGGCGAAGGCGAAGGAGAGGGTGAAGGCGAAGGAGAGGGTGAAGGCGAGGGTGAAGGCGAGGGTGAAGGCGAGGGCGAGGGCTCCGTTGATTATGCCACTGATGATATTGCCTACCTCACTCAACTGGGTTTGATGCGCGGCCATCTGCGTGTGGGTTACGAGCTGTTCAAAGCCGGCTATGTGGACGCGGCCAAAACCCATATGAAGCACCCCGAAATGGAGCTGTACGCTTCGGTAGCACCCGCGTTTACCGAGCGTTCCACCTCGGGTTTTGCCGATCAGCTCGCAGCGCTTGCGACAGCGGTTGAGAGCGAGCAGAGCGCCGCTGACGTCGATGCGGCTTACCATGCGGTGTTTGCAGCGATTGCGGTGAGTGAGAATGCCGTTAAACCCGCTGCCAAAACCACGGCGTCTCAGCTTAAGCGGGTCGCTAAGTTGCTAAAGACCGCAGCAGATGAGTACGCGATTGCCGTGGTTGATGGCAAAATGGAAAACGTCCACGAGTATCAGGATGCCTACGGCTTTACGCAGATTTCCAAACAGATATTGGGGCGCATTAACGCCAGTTCTGACGCCGACAAAGACGCGGTTGCGAAGGCCATAAAAATCGTCAATGATCTGACCCCGCAATGGCCGGGTTTAATGCCGCCAGCGCGTTTAAGTACCTCTGCGGCGGCACTCTACGGCGCCGCCAGCAAGGTGGAGTTGTTGGCACTGGGGTTAAAATAAGCCTCAGGCGACTCTGATTGATGAAGCATCACCTCGTTAATCAGAGTTGCCTTAGATAATAAAAAAACCATCACCGTACTGGTGAAATATCCGGGTTAAACGGCGTGGCGATAAGCGTGGTATTGGCTGGTTTTATATCGAACGCTGATTGACCCTGGCGGATAACTGCTCGGCAGATTCTACTCGCTCTGAATAGCGGTCGACTAAATAATCTTTGTGATCGCGCAGCAGCAGGGTGAATTTAATCAGTTCCTCGCAAACATCGACAATGCGGTTGTAATAAGACGAGGGTTTCATGCGGCCATCGTCTTCGAACTCAAGGTAGGCCTTCGCTACTGACGATTGATTGGGAATGGTGAACATGCGCATCCAGCGCCCCAACACACGCAGTTGATTAACTGCGTTGAACGACTGTGAACCGCCACAGACTTGCATCACCGCCAGTGTTTTACCTTGCGTGGGTCGCACCGCGCCAATGCTCAGGGGTACCCAGTCAATCTGACTTTTCATGATGCCGGTTATGGCGCCATGGCGTTCCGGTGAACACCAGACTTGCCCTTCCGACCACATCATTAACTCGCGTAATTCCCGCACTTTGGGGTGGGTGTCATCTTCGGTATCGGGTTGGGGCAGGCCGCGTGGGTCAAATACCTGGGTGTCCGCGCCCATAGCGCTTAATAAACGTTGGCTTTCTTCAACGACGAGGCGGCTATAGGAGCACTGACGCAGTGAGCCATACAGCAGCAGTATGCGAGGTGAATGTGCAGACGGAGTGGTATTAAAGTCATTGATGTTGGGTTTGTGAAACTGATCCGGGTCAGCGAGGTGGCTCATAGCCGTTGCCTTTTAGTGAAAAATGATAACCGGTAAGTCTAGCAATATAGAGACCCCACGCAATAGCGCGAGGCGCGGGCTATCGATTTTTTCGCGCGGTTTTGTCGACTGGTTCAATAGTTTTATCACTGTGCGCCATTAAGCGGTGCTTGGAACTGGTGTTTATTAGCCCGGATATTTCACCAGTAAATGGAGTTTTCGGACAAAAGGCCTTCGAGCGTTGTTCAGACATCATGAAAAGCGTAGCGGTAGCTACGGTTAGAATGATTTTGGGCAAGGTTCGAAGTCATTTTTTCGAAATAGGCACAGTTTGTACATTGGCTTTTGTTGCTGTTCACTGCATAACTCATTGATATTAAATAAATAATAGCGGAGTGGTCGCCGTACAGGTGGAATATCCGGGTTACGGGGACGCTACAAGTACATCCCCGTAAGCTCGTCTCGGCCATCCATGGCCTTGAACGCCCCAACAGGTGCTTACCGCGCGACTGCTGCGTAGAGTGTGTTAGCCTGAGGAGCGCGGGCTATGATTAGTAACTGCGTTCTGCAGAGCGAAGACCCTGAAAAGCCATTCTGTCATGGCGGATTAGTCTACTATAAGTGCTTGAGAACCCTTATTTTAAAGACTTTTCCGCCATTTTTTTACCTTTCTTGGTGAAATATCCGGGCTAGCACAGTCTTCATCCTCGAATCTGCCTCCAGGGTCGCCAGCAGCTTTGCTTCTGTGGCCTCTGGCTCACCCTTTCCTTTCATTGACGCCTTTCTGGGCCACTTGAACTTGTCCCTCTCAAACCGTTTTCGCCACAGTGAAAACCCGCCGCCATCCCGACACTGCACCTTGAGTTGAGTAGGTTTTTATTACGAAACACAAACAGCACTTCGCTGTAGACATCCAGTGCCCCTGTGTGTCAACCTAGACGTGGACAGTAGCTGTCCAAGATAATGTATATTCAGGGCTCAGGTTGAGAGACGAAATCATGCCTAAACCAGAAACGAA
>PDWI01000725.1_pt1 | contig 53630 bp, 54 predicted proteins | sample 1430891 | NCBI WGS metagenome assembly PDWI01 (sample SAMN01162508, study PRJNA174530) | Oral metagenome, whole genome shotgun sequencing project. | biome: Marine environment; feature: Marine mammal; material: Swab sample of the gingival sulcus; isolation source: swab sample of gingival sulcus... | reverse complement strand
TGCGGTTGGCAGAACATTCAGTGCATCTTGAGATGCAGCAGGTAACAGCCCCTTATAGGGGCAAAGCAAACCACCAGCTGAGCTGGTGGTTGTGATTTAGCACGTGGGGGAACAATGACTAAAAAGACCAATAGATTGGTAAAAATTGCCATAATGTCGGCGGTGGCATTTATCGTCATGCTGCTGGAAACGCCGCCCTTGTTTTCGACCTTTTTGCGGATGGACTTTAGCGATATTGTGGCGGTTATCGCCGGATTTGCACTGGGGCCATGGGCCGGTGTCGTCGTACAGTTGATTAAAAATTTATTGCACTTGACGATGTCGACCACGTCGGGCGTCGGTGAGTTGGGCAATTTTATCGTCGGTGGCGCCTTTGTATTTGTCGCCGGTCATATCTACTATCAAAATAAAAGCCGCAAGCAGGCGATAATGGCACTGCTTGCAGCCTCGCTGACGATGGTCGTCGTGGCCGTTTTGGCCAATGTCTTTTTGCTGCTGCCGCTGTATGCCAGCGTGCTCGGCTTTAAGACCGAGATGGTCGTTCAGTTAACCGCCAAGGTCAACCCGCTGGTACACGACATTACCAGCTTTGCGCTCTTTGCAATTGCGCCGTTTAACCTACTTAAAGCCGTCGTGGTGTCGTTTGTCACCTTTGTAGTCTACAAGAAAATTTCGAAGTATCTATAACTAAAATTCTAAACTATCGCCAATTTGCGGCGTGTGAATGCGATCGGCATCTTTTTCGACCAGCGCCTTTAAGGCGGCGATTGATTCGGCTTCGCCGTGCGTTAACACGATGTCGCTGTGATGGCCGGTCGAGCGAATCCAATTGACCAAGTCCTTTTGATCGCCGTGCCCAGAATAACCGCTTAGGCGGTATTTTTTTGCCTTGTTGGCAATCGTTTCTTCCAGTATTGTCAAGGTCGGCGTATCTTCTAAAATGGCGCGTCCCAACGAGCGCTCGGCCTGATAGCCGACGAAGATGACGCTGGTCGACGGCTTCCACAGATAGTGTTTGAGATGATGGCGAATGCGACCGGCATCGCACATGCCACTGGCTGAAATGATAATTTTGGGGTTATCATCGCGGTTGAGCGCCTTGGAACGGTCGTTTTCCTTAATGATTTTCAAGCGATCGGGCGCAAACGGCGAATGGCCCTTGTCGAGCAGTTCGCGCAGTTCGCGGCGCAGTAGGGCGATGTGGTGCGTATATATCTCAGTGGCGTTAATCGCCAAGGGGCTGTCGACGTAAATTGGATACTTAGCGAGCGCCGATTCGGGATTCTTTTCAGTATAGGTAAAAATATCGTATAACACTTGCTGGGTGCGGCCGACTGAAAAGGCTGGTATAATGGCCGTGCCGCCGCCGTTTAAGGTCGATTCGAGCGCTTCGATTAAGTCGGCGATGCGGTCTTTTGGCTCGGGATGTAGGCGATTGCCGTAGGTCGATTCGCTAATGACGATATCGCTCTGGGGCGGCGTTTGGCCGGGCGGCAATAAAATCGGGTTGTCGGTGCCGACGTCGCCTGAAAAGGTAATCGTCTTGCCCTCCAGCCAGAGCGTCGCGCTGCAGGCGCCCAACAGGTGGCCGGTGTGGTTGAGCTGTAGTTTAATGTTTTCGTCGACGTCGATGACGCTGTTGGTGTCAACTGGGTTAAACATCGCCATGGCACTGACGACGTCGTCGGTATCGTAAATGGGCTCGACTCTGTCTAGGCCAGCCCGATCGCGTTTTTTGTTTTCCCACTCGGCATCGTATTCTTGTATTTTGGCGGCGTCTAACAGCAGTATTTCAGATAGGTCGCGCGTCGCCCGCGAACAGTATATTTTGCCGATAAAACCGTCTTTGACCAATTTGGGGATGCGCCCCGAATGGTCGATGTGGGCGTGCGTTAAAATCATCGCTGCAATTTCCGATGGGTCGTAGTTAAAGCTGTCGCCATTGTGTTCTTCGAGTTCGGGGTCGCCCTGAAAAAGGCCGCAATCGATGATGTATTTTTTGCCGCCACTCTCCAAAACATAGTTTGAACCCGTGACGCATTCGGCTGCACCGTGAAAGTGAATAATCATTTTGTCCTCCTCGTTTGTTAGGATGCTATTTAGCGCAAAAAAATCGTCATAATCTTAAAATAGATGATGAATTCTAGTCGCGATTACGATATACTATATAGGCGAAAGCCAATGCTATAATCTCGTGACAGAGGGGAGTTTACAATGAAGATGCTAAAAATTATAGAAAAAAGGCGTTCGGTACGCGACTATCGCGATAAGCCATTGACGGCAGAAGATGCCAAGCTGGTCGACGACTATATCAATAGTGTACCACAAATTGTCGCCGACGTAACGGTATCTTTGCGAAAAGTTGACGATGCCAAGGCCTGTTTTGATTTCTTAAATGGCTATGCCGGTTACCACGGCACCATGATCGCGGCGCCGCACTATGTTATCATCACCGCATCGGCCGGTCAGCACGGCCTCAAAGCGGGCGGCTACGCCGGCGAGTGGTTTGTCTTAAACTTGACGCGTGAAAATATTGGCACCTGCTGGATTAGTGCCAATAATAACGAGGCTCGCGTCGCGCAATTTTTAGATTTGCCGGCGACTGAAGAAGTGGTTGGCATTATCGGCTACGGTTACGCCAGTAATGAAGCGCGCGTTTCAAATATTTACGCGGCGGGCAGCAATGGCAATATCAGCAAGGTTCAATCGAATTATTCAAGCGGTGCGGTCAGCGGCCGCATTTCGCTGGAAGAAATTGTACATATTAGCCGCTGGGGCAATTTGGCGAGCGTTGAACGCTTAGAAGAGCTCGGCTATGACGACGTCTTTTACTATATGCGCTTGGCGCCGTCGTCAGTCAATCGTCAGCCGTGGCGCTTTTTAGTGCAGCGCGGTGAATTTGTGCTCTGCGTTTCGCGCGAAGACGGCTACGATGACGACCGCTTGGCACTACTTGAGGCCGGCATTGCCATGCTCTACTTTGAGGTTGCCATGCACGATTCGGGCTTCCCGGGTCGCTGGTATTTTGAAAACATTGAGGCAGATTATCAGGTGCCCGAGGAATACTTGGTCGCCGCCATTTACAAATTTAACTAACGAGGTGTTATGAAAAAATTATTGTTGTTTGCAATTGCCGCCGTCTTGCTGGTGGCCTGTGTGGCTCAGCCTGGCGCGGCCGTCGATCAGCCGGCGGCAGCGGCATCGAGTGAAGTGATCGAAACGACTGAATCGGCCGAACAGCGCGCCGCGCGCCTGGCCGAAGAAGAACGCTTAGCGGAAGAGGCGAGGCTTCAAGCTGAAGAAGAAGCGCGCCGTCAAGCCGAAGAAGAAGCGCGCCGCAAGGCCGAAGAAGAAGCTGCGCGCTTGGCCGAGCTGCGCGCCAGAACAGTTTATGCCACCGCGCAGACGACGTTGTACGGCGACGCTGAAATGACGACGCCGCTAGAAATTGAACTGTCGCCGCGCCTGCCGATTTTGACGACCGAAAAAATTGTCGGCGAAGATGGCGCCATTACGGCCTATCAATTTGAAAAGGTCGGCGAAATTGAACAAAAGGGTTATGTTGGCGCCGCCGTTGTCGCCCAAAAACTGGCCGATTTTATCAATCGACCCTACGAAAATATCGATTACGACTATTTTCAGCGCCGCGTCATCGCCGAGCGGCCACCGGTTAAGGTGCGCGGCATCTACTTGACGCAGTATACGGCGAGCAACCCGACGCGACTGGACGAACTAATTGAAATGGCCAATCAAACCGATATCAACGCCTTTGTCATCGACGTCAAAGACGACAACGGCAACTTGCTATTTTACAGCAAGACGGCCGAAGCGGTGATGCCGGAATTAAACGAAAATGTCGCCATCGCCGACATTGACAGCTTCGTAAAAAAGCTAAAAGACAACAACATCTATTTAATCGCCCGCATTGTGACATTTAAGTCGCCGCAATACGCGGCCAAGTATACCGATCGGGCGATTACGCGGCCGAGCGGCACGCTCTATCGCAAGGCCGACGGCATCGCTTGGGCGACGCCTTACGACCGCCAATTGTGGGATTACGTTTTGGGCATTTGCGGCGAAGCGGCCGCAGTTGGTTTTGATGAAATTCAATTCGACTACGTGCGCTTCCCGGTCGTCTCGCAGGCCGACAATGCATCGCTCGACTTTCACAACGAAAAAGATGAAACCAAGCCAGAGGTCATTCATAAATTTTTGCGCCACGCCTACGCAGAGCTGGCCGACGCCAAGGTTTACATTACAGCCGATATCTTCGGTTGGTCGGGCAGCGCTTGGGGCGACGAGGGCATCGGCCAGCACTGGGAAGCGATGGCCAATGCCGTCGATTACGTCGCGCCGATGATGTACCCGTCGCACTACGGGCCGGGCAACTACGGCATAAAGTACCCCGATACCCAGCCGGCGGCCACGATTGACGCCTCGATAAAGGACATTTTAAGGCGCAATGCCAACTTGCCGACGCAGCCGATTAATCGGCCGTGGATACAAGACTTTACCGCCAGTTGGCTCGGCAACGGACGCTATATCGCCTACGGTGCGCCGCAGGTGCGCGCCCAAATAGACGCCTTGGCGGCCAATGGCGTCGACGAGTACATGGTTTGGAATTCGGCCAATTACTACCACGCCGATGCATTTAAAAACGGAGCAGAATGAGACGGCGCAGAATAGCGGGTGCACTCGACGCATTTTTGGCCTATCCGCAATACGCGCTGTTAGACGATGAAAGCACTCATTGCAAGCTGCGTCAATTTGCCGCCGGTCAGCCGCTCAACGTCGAAGTTGGCAGCGGGCGCGGCGGCTATTTGACGCAGATGGCGGCGCGCTACCCAGAGCGCAAATTCGTCGGCATCGAACTAAAAGAAGAACTGTTGATGACGGCGGTGCGCAAGGCCGCGGCGGCGGCAGTCGACAACTTGGTGTTTATTAGGGGCTATGCCGAAAATTTTGCAACTTGGTTTGACGGCCTGGTAGTCGATACAGTCTACCTCAATTTTGTCGACCCGTGGCCGAAGCGGCGCAATGCCGTCAAGCGCCTGACGCACGGCAATTACTTAAAAATCTACCGGACGGCCATGCGCCCCGGCAGCCAGTTGATATTAAAAACCGACAACCGACACCTCTATTTATTTTCACTGGTCGAATTTGGCAAGTTTTTTAAGCTCGTCGCCAAGACGACCGATTTGGCAGCTGACGGCGATGTGCACAATGTCGTCACCGAATACGAGGCGCGCTTTATGGCGCGCGGCAAGTCAATTTATCGCATTGTCTGCCAGTTCGACAACGGGCCCGCCACGCGGGCGAATGGGACATAATATGTTTTGCTATTTAGTGATTATCATCGCTGCAATTGTACTTGACCAAATCAGCAAGTACTTTGCAGTGTTATACTTAAAAGCGTTCGGCAGTCTGCCGATTGTTGAAGGCGTCTTGCATTTGACCTATTCGGAAAACAGCGGCGCGGCCTTTAGCATATTGCGCGGTAAGCAGGCGCTGTTGATTGGTCTTACTATCGTTGCGATGGTGGCGATGTTTGTCTATCTGGTCAAGTCGGTCAAACGCGACGGCGCACTTTTTCAAAAGGTCTGTCTAGCCCTGATCATCGGCGGTGGCATTGGCAATTTAATCGACCGCGTCAGGCTCAATTACGTAGTCGATTTCATCGACTTTCGACTGATTAATTTTGCGATTTTTAACATCGCCGACAGTTGTATTTCAGTCGGTGCAGTCGGTTTGTTGTTGTCTTTAATTGTCGCGCGCGATTAGTTTTACGGATAAACAATGAGAATAGAGGGCAAGTTTTTTTCGCGAACTGATAACTTGAAACTGGTATTTTATGCAGCCCTAATTGGCTGTTTAGCGGCTGTTTTTTCGCTGTTTTTTAATTTGCTAATTGACAATGGCAGCTGGCTGATTGGTCAATTATTGAACAGTCATCACGGTTTTATACTACTGGTACCGGTGATTGTCTACGCTTTACTGGCAATGAGTAACCGCTATTTAAAGCCGTCTGAAATGTCCTTTGGCATACAGGCAGTCGAACGCGAATTAGAAGAGATAGACCGGCAGTTGATGAAGCCGCGGGCCGTTTCAATTAAATTTTTTAACACGCTGATTACGCAGTGCGTCGGCTTTGCCGTCGGTCAATTTGGACCAACCGCACATTTAGGTGGAGCAATCGGTTCCAATATTGGCTATTATGGCAAGTTTTCCAAAGAGATGATTCGCATTTTAATCGGTTGCGGCGTCGCCGCTGCAATTTCGGCGCTAATGCAGACGCCGCTATTTGCCGCCATATTTGTGATTGAGGTAATCTTTGCAAAGCGCTATTTTGATTATATGTTTCCGATCTTGTTGGCCAGTTTGCTGGCGGCATCGCTCAATGTTTACTTTTGGGGACACGACCAAATTATCAGCTTTGGTGAATTTAATTTTAATTTTTCCCTACAGCTGGGCGATTGGCTTTGGCTAGCTGTCTTTGCACTTTGTCTGGGCATTATCATGGCGCTATATGCCCTTGCCCTAAACTACTTTAGTGAGCTGTTTCAATCATTTAAAAATAAAAAAATCAGCTATCTGCTGTTGGCAATTGGCTTTATGCTACTGTATTATCATTTTCCGCTGGCGCTATTTACGACGCCGACCAAAATTGTGGCGTTACTCAGCCGCGATAATGGTTTGCAGCTATTGGCAGTGCTCTTGTTGGCGACGGCCATTCAACTCGGTTCGGGCGTTTACGGCGGCAGCTTTTCGCCCAGTATTATCATCGCTTTAATCTTTGCCGGCATCACCCATGGCGCATTGCTCGGCGCCAATCTTTCACAGTTTAATCTGCAGCACTGGTTGGCCTTTGCAATTGTCGGCGCAATTGGCGGCTTTGGCTGTGCGCCGGTTGCAGCGGTGGTGTTGGCCCTAGAATTAACTGGCGAAATCGCAATTTTAGTGCCGGCGATCGCCGTGGCACTGATCAGTTATTTTGCCTTTGACCTAGTGATGGGCAAGCGCAAATTAGTCAAGTAATTTCAGCTATCTGCCGCCACCATCTGGCGGGCAAACTGATCAATGCTGCCGGCGCCCATCATAATTAAGAGCGTTCCCTTTCCAATTAGCTTCTCTAAGGCGCGCGGTATCTCTTTTAGCGGGCCGACATAATGGGCGGCCTTGCCGGTTTTCTTTATTAGCTCAACCAAATCCTTGGAACTGACATTGTAAATATTGTCTTCGCGCGCGGCATAGATGTCGACAATTAAAATATTGTCGGCCGCATTAAAGGCCGTGCTAAATTCAGTTAGCATGTTCTTGGTGCGCGAATAGGTATGCGGTTGAAAGACGACCGTCAGTTTGCCATTTGCCAATTGGGCGGCATCGTCAATGGTCGCCTTGACTTCGGATGGGTGGTGGGCGTAGTCTGATATAACGGTGGCGCCGCGGTAGCTGCCAATGTTTTCAAAGCGGCGCTCTGAATTGACAAAGCGCTTCATTAGGGCCGGCACGCCGTCTGGGCTGACGCCGTTTAAGTGACAGGCGGCAATCGCCGCTAGCGTGTTATAGACGTTGAATTTGCCAATTAGCGCCTGTTTGATTGTCATGACGTATTTGCCCTTGATAATCAAGTCGAATTGGGTGTGGTGCTCGCCGGTTATTTTAATATTGGTCGCGCGGTAGTCGGCCGCGCGGTCAATTGCAAAGGTGCTGACTGCACAGCCCTGATGATCGCGCAGTGTGCTTGCCTTGGCGTCGTCGGCATTTAGTATTAAATGGCCGTCGGCTGGCAAGTGATTGGCAAAGGTGCGAAACGTGTCGACTAATTGCTCGATGCTCTTGTAGTAATCGATGTGTTCCGGTTCAATATTGTTGACGACGATGGTCGTCGGGTAGAGGTGTAAGAAATTTGCTTGATACTCGCAGGCCTCAACCGTGACATACGGGCTATCGGCCAGTTGGTAGGCGCGCTTGCTGTCGTGCAGGCGGGCGCCGATTAAGTAGCTAATTTCACCTTCTTGTTGACGCAGTATTTGGGTGGCGATTGACGTCGTCGTCGACTTGCCGTGCGTGCCGGCAATGGCGATAATTTTTTGGTGTAATTGCAAGATGTCATTTAATGCCATCGTGCGCGCGATAATCGGTATGCCCTTGTCTTTAGCGGCAATGATTTCGGGGTTGTCATTGCCGACGGCACCCGTGTAGATGACGATGTCGGGGTCTTTGATATTTTGTGCGGCGTGACCAATTGAAATGGTGGCACCGTTTTCCGCTAGCTGGTCGGTTATATCGGAAGTCGTTTGGTCAGAGCCGCTGACGGCGATGCCGCGGCTCAGTAAAATTTGCGCAATTGAACTCATCGATATGCCGCCGATGCCAATCAAGTGTACCTTTTTTACATCAAAAATTGATTTCATTCGCTTTCCTTACATCGTATTGCAATGCCACCACTTTGCATTATATCAAATAGCGCGCCAAATTCAATTGATTATTGCAAATTAGTGTTGCCATTGTCGCAATTAGCTAAAACTGAAAAAGTTCAATATAAAAATATTAATATGGTTTAAAAATATAAAAATTCTGCTAAAATACTGGCGCATAATATTAAATTGATGTAAAATATTATTGAACGGATAAAGCTGCTATCAATTGTGCATCGAAGTATGGCTGAGAGGGGGAGCTCATGATTATTACAGATGTTAAAGTGAGAAGAATTAACAGCGAAAGCAAAATGAAAGCGGTGGTGTCAATTACAATCGACGACATGTTCGTCGTCCACGACATTAAAATCATCGATGGCGTCAACGGTTTGTTTGTGGCGATGCCGAGCAGAAAAATTGGCGAATCCGATTATCGCGATATTGCCCACCCGATTAACAGCGAAACGCGCAACTACTTACAAGATGTCATTTTTAAAGCCTACGATGCACAAGTTGAAGCCGACCTTGCGGCGGCCGAACAGGCGCCGGCAAGTGATGGCGTACGCGAATAGTCAGTGATATCTGCTGTATTTGGTATTTGCTTTCCCCGCCTAAGGCGGGGATTTTATTATCAATTTTACTTGTTGGCAGGGCCTTTTATCGTGGTATAATGTATAGTAGCAAGTGTTATGCGGGAGGAACTATGATATATTGGCAAATTAGCGGCGCCACCGTCAAATGGCAAATTTTCGACAAGTCTTATCGAGAACAGTTAAACTGGTATTATCGGCAGTTTTTAGAAGGGGCTGTGGCCGATGACTATACACTTATTTTTAACGGTCAGTATGTGCTTAAAAATCCGCTGCAGTTAGTCGAGGCGTTAGCGCCTAAAAAAGATGCGCCGGCGGCATGCGTTTACTACTGCGAGCGGGACGCGTTGGCAATTGTATTGCCAAATGATGCGCGCGAACAACTGGGCGGGCAAGTAGCCGAGTCGTCATTTGCGGCATTGCTAGCAAAAATTGAACATCGCGCGATAGCGCTCGAAATGAAAGCTAAAAAGAAGCGCTTGGCCCATCTTGAAACCGGCGCCGGCGTCAGCCGCTTTATGAAGTGGTTAAATGCCGTTAAGCAGCGTCAGCTGGTGCGCGCTGGCGTCTTAATTTGGGATAAAAAATCGACTTGGCTAGCGCCAACTGTACAGGTCGGCAGCGGTAGTATTATCTATCCGAACAGCACTTTAAGGGGCGATACCACAATTGGCAAAAACTGCTCAATTGGGCCGGCTGCCCACATTGTCGACAGTCAGTTGGGCGACGCCGTTTCAGTCGTCAACTCGACGATAACGGCATCGTCGGTCGACGACAATACCAATATTGGCCCCTATGCCTATTTGCGGCCGCATTCTGACATTGGCAAGGGCGTTAAAATTGGCGACTTTGTCGAGGTTAAAAACGCCCGCATCGACGATGGCGCCAAAGTATCGCATCTCAGCTATATTGGCGACGGCTTTGTCGGCAAGGCGGTCAATGTCGGTTGCGGCACGGTGTTCGTCAATTACGACGGTTTTAACAAGCATCAAACGGTGGTCGAAGACAACTGCTTTATCGGCTGTAACGCCAATTTAATCGCCCCCGTCACCGTCGGCAAGGGCGCCTATGTGGCGGCCGGTTCGACCATTACGGGCGACGTTGCGGCCGACAGTTTGGCAATCGCCCGCGCCCGCCAAGTCGACAAGCCCAACTGGGCTAAAAAATGGACGGAAAAACAAAGTGATAAATAGGCATTTTACACTAAATTAATCTGCCGCCACACTTATGGTGTTAAATTGGCAGCGAATATGTTACACTATAGCTAAATAATGCTAACTTCAGCCCAACTGGCTGATCTATAGGGGTGTTTCTTGGATATTTTTATTAGCAGCTTAATGCACATTACAATCACTGATATGATCGACATTGCGATTATTGCCGTGTTGTTTTACAGTTTTTTGATGTTGGTGCGCGAAACGCGCGCCGAACAGCTGATCAAGGGTTTGGTATTCATCATTATTCTGTGGCGGCTATCGGAATGGGCACAACTGCACATGGTCAATTACGTCATTCGCAATATGATGACCTTGGGCTTGGTGGCGCTGTTAATTGTGTTTCAGCCAGAATTGCGCCGCGCGCTTGAGCACATTGGGCGCAATCGACTGATTAGCTCGCACGGCGCCAATAGTTTGGCCGAAGATACCGAGGCGATGATAACGACCGTCGTCAGCACCGTCGATCAATTTGCCAAGGCCAAAATTGGCGCGCTAATTGCCTTTGAACGCGAAACCGGCCTGTCCGATTTATTGGAAGCCGGCACGCAGCTCGATGCCGTTATTACGCCGCAATTATTATACAGTATATTTTTGACGACGTCACCGCTGCACGATGGCGCCGTTTTGGTGCGCAAAAATCGCATCGTCAAAGCCGGCGCCATTTTGCCGTTGACGCACGATGCAAATGTCGCCAAAGAGCTGGGCACGAGGCACCGCGCGGCGCTCGGCCTAATTGAGCGCTCCGATGCCATCGTCGTCGTCGTGTCGGAGGAAACCGGCACGATATCGATTGCGATGGACGGAAAATTACGACGCTATTTGGACGAAAAGTCGCTACAGAGCATATTGCGAACCAAGTTTAAGCTGGCTGAAAAAGAGGGCCTATTAGATAAGTTTTGGGGAGGACTAAAGCGTGTCAAACAAGATTGAACGCCCTAAAAAATTTAGTTTAATGCGCAATACGCCGCAAAAAATTATTTCGCTGTTGGTCGCCATTGTGCTATGGCTAATTATTATGGACTACGAAAACCCTGAAATGACCAAGACGTTTCGCGCCGTGCCGATTAGCTATACGTCAGTCGAACAGCTGGCGGCCGATAAATTGTACGCCGAAAGCGAACTAAACGAAGTGATCGACATTACCGTTCAGGGTAGGCGCAACGATGTGTTGGCTTTGCAGACGAGTGACTTTACGGCACAGGTCGATATGGCGAACTTAAAGAGCGGCAGCGTCGAGTTGCCAATTCTAATTTCTTGTAAATCAGAACGCATAACGATTTTAAATTCGAACAAGACTTTAATACGCGTCGTGTTAGACGACATCGTCGAAGTGCATAAGGCAGTACAGCATTTTGTCGAGGGCGAACTGGCCGACGACTTAATTGTACTCAATAAGAAAATTACGCCCAGCATCGTGTGCATTAGCGGGCCGAAAAAGCTGCTCGATACAATTGACAACGTGTTGATTCCTTATTCGCTAGACGGCGTGACGGCGTCGTTTAGCCTGTCTGACGCGCTGTTGATTGTCGACGATGCCGGCAATATCGTCAAGGGGCTCGACTTGTCCGATGAGCGCGTCAAAGTCGATGTGACAATTGGCAAAGTCGTCGAACTGCCGATTAGCTATAACTATAAGCCGCTTGAAACGGAATACTTAGAAGTCGTCAGCAAGCAAGAAACCGCCCAGAGCGTTACCGTGCGCGGCAGCATTGAAGATTTAAAGCGGCTCGAAACAATTAACAGTGCGGAAATTGTCTTGCCCGAAGAAGCCGGACAATATACCTTGCCGGTTAAATTGGAATTGCCGGAAAACGTCGGCCAAGTAAAACCGCTGGTCATCGAAACGACCGTTGCAACCGATTTTGTCGAACGGCGCAGCTTTACGATTACAGCCGACGCCGTCAAGCCGTTTAATTTAGCGGCGACGCTCGACTATAAAATTGCCGACGACTTTCAACACACCATAACGCTAACCGGCTATCGCCAAGTGTTTGAAAGCGAAACATTTTTGGCGCCATTTATCGAAATAGATTTGGCCGATTTGGCGGCGGGCGCGCATCAAGTACCTTTTTCCGTTGGGGTTGATGATCAGTTGACGGTCGAAAATGCGGCCGAATTGCGCGGTGAAATGACCGTCCTGTTGACGGCGAAGGAGTAGCCGCTGTGAGGGCCTTAGACATCATTATCAATTCAACGCACGATGCGATGATCGCCGTCGACATGCAGGGCGTTATTACGCTGTACAACAAGGCGGCCGAAAAATTGACGGGGCGGCGCGCGGCCGACGTCATCGGTGCGCCGGTGATCGACGTCGTCGAAAATACGCGCCTGCCGATTATTGTCGCAACGGGCAAACCAGAAATTAATCAGCGGCAGCTGTTGGGCGATATTGAAATTATCACCAGCCGCCTGCCCATTATTGACGACGGCGTACAAATTGGCGCCGTTGCCATTTTTAGGGATATTTCCGAAATGGTCAAATTGGCCGAGGAGCTGACCAACTTAAAGCAACTGCAGATGACGATGGCGGCGGTTTTTGACGCCGCCCAAGACGCCATCAGCGTGGTCGACCAAAAGGGCATACATATTCTAGTCAACCCGGCCTATAGTCAATTGACCGGTTATCGCGAAAGCGAAGTGATTGGGCGCAACTACAATGTCGATTTGGTCGAGGGGCAAAGCGTGCACAAGCGCGTGCTGGAAACCGGCCAGCCGGTCGCCAACGCCATTATCAAAATTGGCAAGCTAAAAAAAGACGTCGTCGCCAGCGCGGCGCCGATTGTGGTCGACCAACAGGTCGTCGGTTCGGTTGCCGTGATACACGATATTACCGACGTTAGGCACTTGACCAAACAGCTCGATCAGGCCAAACAGATTATTCGCAATCTCGAAGCCAAGTATACCTTCGACGACATAAAGGGCGACAGCCTCAATATTAAAGACGCCATTGAAAAGGCCAAAATAGCGGCTATAACGCCGGCCACCGTAATACTGCGCGGCGAAAGTGGCACCGGTAAAGAACTGTTTGCCCACGCCATTCACAATGCGTCAAATCGCTGCTATGCGCAATTTGTCAGAGTAAACTGCGCCGCCATATCGGAGAGCATTTTAGAGAGCGAATTGTTTGGCTACGTCGAGGGCGCCTTTACCGGCGCGCTGCGCGGCGGCCGCATGGGCCTATTTGAACGGGCTTCGGGCGGCACGATATTTCTCGATGAAATTGGCGAAATTAGCAAGCAAACGCAGCTGAAATTACTGCGCGTCATACAAGAAAAGGAAATTGTGCCGGTTGGCGGCAACAAGCCAATCACCGTCGACGTGCGCATTATTTCGGCCACCAATGTCGATTTAGAGGCGGCCGTAAAGGCCGGCAGTTTTCGCGAAGACCTCTACTATCGGCTCAATGTCATACCGATTAGTATTCCGCCACTGCGCGAGCGGTTGGCCGATTTAGAGGTATTGGTCAACCATATTATCACCAAGTTTAACCAAGAATACGGGCGCAGCATTTCCAGCATTTCAGCCGCCGCCATCGACCATCTGAGGCGCTATCACTGGCCGGGCAATATTAGAGAATTGGAAAACTACATCGGGCGCACGATGATTCAGATGACCATCGTCGAACGCGAAATTAAGGCATCTCATTTACCGCCGCTGGCCGCCAAAGCGCTGCCGAAAGCGGTATTGCCAACAGCCGTCGACGGCGCGTTTAACAATATGAGATTGGCCCAGTTCTTGCGCTTAAAAGAAGCGCAACACATCGCCGCCGCATTGGCGCAAACCGGCGGCAACCGCACGGCGGCAGCACAGCAGCTGGGCATATCAATTAGAAGCCTCTACTACAAATTGCAAAAGCTAGAGGGCGAATAGTGCAAAAAGTTGCAGTCTATTATATTGCGCAATTTTTTTCCTGCAAATAATTGCAGTGTCAAAAATCTGTTTGAAAAAGGTTTTCAAATGAAAAGATACAGTGTAGCAATACCTTAAAAGTCGTGTTGACAAAAAGTTGGCACGACTTTTGCTATATACTTAGATAAAGAAGGCGAGGAGGACATATGACAAGACAATATGTATTGGTGATAAATCCCGGGTCGACGTCGACCAAAGTGGCGCTCTTTAAGGGCGAACAGCTGTTATTAGAAGACAATTTAACACATGCGACGCGCGATCTCGATCAGTTTGCCAAAATAACCGATCAATTTGATTATCGCAAGACGATGATTTTAGATTGGCTGGCCGCCAATGACATTGCGCTGAGCCAAGTTCAGGCAGTAGTTGGGCGGGGCGGTTTACTCAGGCCAATGCCGTCTGGAACGTACAAGGTCAGTGCGGCGATGATCGACGACTTATTCGTCGGTATACAGGGCGATCACGCATCTAACTTGGGCGGCATTATCGCCAAGTCAATCGCCGATGGCGAAGGCATCGACGCCTTTATCGTCGACCCGGTTGCCGTCGACGAATTCGACGACGTGGCACGCATTTCGGGCATGCCCGATTTGGTCAGAAAGTCGTTGGTGCACGCTCTCAACGTGCGGGCAATTGGCCATAATGTCGCGCGCGACTTGGGCCGAAAATTTAACGATTTGAATATGGTGATCGCCCATCTCGGCGGCGGCATTTCAATTGTACCGCTGCGCAAGGGCAAAATGGTCGATGCCAACAACGCCAATGAGATGGGGCCGTTTTCGCCAGAGCGGGTTGGCGGCGTGCCGGTTGGCGACATCGTAAAAATGTGCTATTCGGGCGACTATACGATGCAGACGCTGAAGCCAAAAATTCGCGGCAAGGGCGGCTTGGTCGCCTATCTCGGCACTAGCGATGCGCGCGATGTCGCTAAAATGATTGAAGCGGGCGACGACAAGGCCGCCTTGGTCTTTCAGGCGATGGCTTATCAGATTGCCAAAGAAATTGGCGCGATGGCCACGGTGTTGGCCGGCGATATTGACGCCATCGTCTTAACGGGCGGCGTTGCCTATTCAAAGTATTTAACCGACTACGTCAGCGAGCACGTCGGTTTTATTGCGCCGGTTATCGTCAAGCCCGGCGAAGACGAAATGACGGCCTTAAATGCCGGTTATTTGCGAACTGTCAGCGGCGAAGAAGCGGTTAAAATATACGAAGACGAGGTGAGCCTATGATTAAAAATTTTGATGATGTCATTGCATATGCCAAGCAGCGCGGCCCTAAGACTTTAGCTGTCGCCTGCGCTCAAGACGACGATGTCTTACGGGCGGTTGAACGGGCCCGCCAGGCTAAAATTGCCGAGGCCATTTTAGTGGGCGATGCGGCCGCCATTGCCGAAAAGGCCAAGCTGGCCGGCGTCGACTTGACAAACTACCAGCTGATCGACATCGCCGATATGGCGGCGGCTTCGTTAAAGGCCGTTGAGCTGGTATCGACCGGTCGCGCCGATATGTTGATGAAGGGTTTGGTCGACACGGCGATTATCTTAAAGGCCGTACTGAACAAAGAAGTCGGCCTGCGCACCGGCAATGCACTGTCGCACGTCGCGCTGTTTGACGTGCCGAAATACCATAAACTATTTGTGTTGACCGATGCGGCAATGAATATTGCGCCCGATTTGACGACTAAAAGGGAAATTGTCGAGAACGCCTTGCTGGTGACGCGGGCACTCGACATCGAGCTGCCAAAAGTCGGCGTGCTCTGCGCCAAGGAAAAGGTCAATCCAAAGATGCCGGCCACTGAAGACGCCGCCGCTTTGGTTGAATTAAATCGTTCGGGGCAACTAAAAGACTGCGTTGTCGGCGGCCCCTTTGCACTGGATAACGCCATTTCTAAAGAGGCGGCCGCGCTTAAAAAAATCGATCATCCGGCGGCGGGCGACTGCGACATTTTGCTCTGCCCGGACATTGAGGCCGGCAATATCTTTTACAAGGCGCTGAGCTTTTTAACCGATGCGCGCAATGCCGGCGCCATCGTCGGCGCCAAGGCGCCAATTGTACTGACGTCGCGGGCCGACTCCGACGATGTAAAACTGAATTCTATCGCCTTAGCCGTTTTGATGGCGGCCAAAAAATAGGAGGACTTATGCAGACATATCGCATACTGGCGGTCAACCCGGGTTCGACTTCCACTAAAATTGCCATTTACGACAATGAAAAAGAAGTATTTGAAACGACATTGCGCCATTCGAGCGATGAAATTGGCAAGTACGCCACCATTTTTGACCAGTTTGAATTTAGAAAACAAGTGATATTAGACGCCCTAAACGAGGCCCAAATCAACTTGACAAAACTCAGTGCCGTGGTCGGGCGAGGCGGCTTGTTAAAGCCCATTGCCGGCGGGACCTATGCCGTAAACGACGCCATGCTGCGCGATTTAAAAACGGGTATTATGGGACAGCACGCGTCTAACTTGGGCGGCATTATCGCCCATCAAATTGCCTCTAAACTGAATATTCCGGCCTTTATTGTCGACCCCGTCGTGGTCGATGAGATGCAGGCGGTGGCGCGCCTGTCGGGCATGCCGGAAATTGAACGCAAGAGCATTTTACACGCACTCAATCAAAAGGCAGTGGCGCGCCGCGCGGCAGCTGAAATGTCTAAAAAATACGACCAAGTTAATTTGATTGTCGCCCATTTGGGCGGTGGTATTTCGGTCGGTGCGCACTGCAAAGGACGCGTTATTGACGTCAACAACGCACTCGACGGCGAAGGGCCTTTTTCACCGGAACGCGCCGGTGGCCTACCGGTTAACGACTTGGCCAAACTGTGCTTTTCGGGCAAGTATACGCTGCCGCAAATAAAAAAATTAATCAATGGCAAGGGCGGTTTAGTCGCCTATCTCGATACCAATGACGGCCGCGAAGTCGGCAAGCGCATTGCAGCGGGCGATCAACGCGCCGAATTGGTTTACCGCGCGATGGCCTACCAAATCGCTAAGGAAATCGGCGCCTGTGCCGCCGTCTTAAAGGGTGAAATTGACGCCATCGTCTTAACTGGTGGGCTAGCTTACGACGAGCTATTGGTCGGCTGGATTGTGCAGTCGGTCGAGTTTCTTGGCAAGGTCATCATCTACCCCGGCGAAGACGAAATGTCGGCGCTGGCGCTGGGCGGCTTGCGCGTCTTAAAGGGCGAAGAACAAGTTGGGGAATACAGTTAAATGGGCGTGTTAGACGACAAGCGCATTCGCGTTATCATTGGGCATTACGGCAGCGGCAAAACCGAGTTTTCGGTCAACTATGCCATCGCGCTGGCCGCGGCCAGTCAGCGCCCGGTGGCGCTGGCCGATTTAGACGTCGTCAACCCCTACTTTCGCTCGCGCGAGCGGGCGGCAATGCTGGAGACGCACGGCGTTACCGTCTACAGTTCGCAGCTCGGCAACAATGTCAACTTCGACTTGCCGTCGCTCGACGCGGCGGTGTTGGCACCGCTCCAAAACGGCGCTTATGACGTCGTGCTCGACGTCGGCGGCGACGCGACGGGCGCCAGAGTTTTGGCGCAGTACCGCGAGTACTTGACGGTGGGCGACTTTGACGTCTTTGCCGTCGTCAACGCCAATCGACCCGAAACGGCCGATGTCGACGGCATCATACGTCATATTAGGGCAATTGAAAGTGAAATTGAGGCCGCGGTTAGCGGCATTATCAACAATACGCATTTACTGTGGGACACCACAGTTGAAACTGTACTAAGCGGCCAGCGAATCATTGAACAGGCGGCCGCCCAGCTGGCAATTCCAATTGTCTACATTGCCGCCAAGCGCGATGTGGCCGAGCGGTTGCCGGCATCGATAACTGTAACTATTATGCCGATTGACATGCATATGCGCGACAGTTGGATGTAGTATAACGCAGTCTTTAATTATTTGGCTATGCTGACAAATAACGAAGACAATGATAGGAGGGGATTACGAGTGGCTAGAGGAATTGTAACATTTAACCAAGACATCTGTAAGGGATGCGGTCTGTGCGTGGCGGCTTGCCCAGTAAAAATTTTGGGCATGGACACCACGACGATCAATGCCAAAGGGTATCATCCAACCACTGTGATGGACAAGGAAAAGTGCATTGGCTGTGGTAATTGCGCCATCATGTGTCCAGATTCAGTCATCACAGTCGAGCGAAACTAGGGGGTGAGATTATGTCAAAAATTCTAATGAAGGGAAATGAAGCAATTGGTGCAGCGGCTATCAAGGCGGGTTGCGAGGCATTTTTTGGCTATCCAATTACGCCGCAAAATGAGTTGCCCGAGTACATGTCGCGCGAATTGCCAAAGGCCGGCGGCGTATTCGTTCAAGCCGAATCAGAGGTTGCCGCCATCAATATGGTTTACGGTGCGGCCGGTTCTGGTGCGCGCGTTATGACATCGTCATCGTCGCCCGGTATCGCCTTAAAGCAAGAGGGTATTTCCTATATTGCCGGCGCCGAACTGCCTTGTGTCATCGTCAGCATCGTGCGCGGTGGCCCCGGTTTGGGCGGCATTCAGCCGGCTCAGTCCGACTACAATCAGTCGACCAGAGGCGGTGGCAACGGCGACTATAAACTGTTGGTCTACGCACCGGCCAATTTACAAGAAATGGTCGACTTAATACAGGAATCGTTTAACAAGGCCGACTACTATCGCAATCCCGTCATGATTTTGGCCGACGGCATGATTGGTCAAATGATGGAGCCAATTGAATTTAAGCCGGCGCCAAAGCTCGACTTGCCGAAAAAAGATTGGGCGACGACCGGTACAAAAGAAAATCGAAAACCGAATGTAATCAACTCGCTATTTCTAAAACCAGAAGAGCTGGAAGTACACAATATTCACTTAACTGAAAAATACGAAACGATGAAGGCGGCTGAACAGCGCTACGAAAACTATCGTTTAGAGGGCGCCGAAGTGGTCTGCGTCGCCTACGGCACGACGTCGCGCATCGTCAAAAATGCAATCGATATCTTGGCTGAAGAAGGTATTAAAGTTGGCCTGATTCGCCCGATTTCACTGTGGCCTTTCCCCGATGTGGCCTTCGCCGAATTAGACGCTTCGACCAAGGCGCTGCTATCGGTTGAGATGAGCATGGGGCAAATGATTGGCGATGTAAAATTGGCGGTTGAAAGTAGGTTGCCGGTCGAGTTTTACGGCCGTAGCGGCGGCATGATTCCAACCCCCGAGGGCGTTGCTCAAAAAATTAGAGAAATGGTAGGAGGTGGCAAATAATGGCTATCGTATACGAGAGAACGCGAGGCTTATCGGCAATGGAAACGCACTACTGCCCCGGCTGTACGCACGGCGTCATTCACAAGCTGGTAGCAGAAGTGCTAGTAGAACTAGATGTATTGGGCGATGCCATCGGAATTGCACCGGTTGGTTGTTCCGTTTTGGCCTATGATTATTTTAATTGCGATATGCACGAAGCCGCCCACGGCCGCGCGCCGGCAGTTGCCACCGGCATTAAGCGGGTGCGCCCCGACAACATCGTCTTTACCTATCAGGGCGACGGTGACTTGGCATCAATTGGTACGGCTGAAGTCATCCACGCCGCCCATCGCAGCGAAAATATTACCGTCATCTTCGTCAATAATGCCATCTACGGCATGACGGGTGGTCAAATGGCACCGACGACGCTGATCGGTCAAAAGGCGACGACGGCACAAAATGGTCGCACCGTCGAGGGCATGGGCATGCCGCTTAAAATGTCTGAAATGCTGGCTACAGTGCCGGGTGCCAAGTTTATCGAGCGGGTTGCCGTCAACAGCCCAGCGGCGGTCAGAAAGGCCAAAAAGGCCATTAAAAAGGCCTTCCAATACCAAAAAGAGGGCAAGGGCTTTTCGATGATCGAAGTGCTGTCGACTTGTCCGACCAACTGGGGTATGCCGCCAGTTAAAGCGTTGAAATGGCTAGAAGAGAACATGGTTCCCTACTATCCGTTAGGCAATTATCGCACGCCAGAGGAGGTGTAATCATGTTAAATGAAAAAGTTATCATGGCAGGCTTTGGCGGACAGGGTATTATGTCGATGGGGCAGCTGCTGACCTATGCCGGCATGCTCGAAGAAAAACAGGTGTCTTGGTTGCCGTCGTACGGCCCCGAGATGCGCGGCGGTACGGCCAACTGTCACGTTATCGTCAGCGATCATTTAATCGGTTCGCCAATTATCACCAACGATGCCACCTGTGCCGTCGTGATGAATTTGCCATCGCTCATAAAATTTGAAAACAGCATTTCAAAGTCGGGCATTTTAATGGTCAACAGCTCGTTAATCGAGCAAAAGGCGACGCGCGACGACGTCAAGGTGTACTATATTCCGGCCAACGACGTTGCCTTAGAACTTAAAAATAACCGCGTCGCCAACATGGTCATGCTCGGCGCCTACCTAAAGCTAACTGGCGCGGTCAAAAAAGAGTCGATTATCAAGGCATTTAAAAAAGTGTTTGGCCCAACCAAAGAACACCTCTTGCCACTTAACGAAGCGGCACTTGAGCGGGGTGAAGCGCTGGTTTAGTCGATAATAATATGGCATATAGGGGGCGACATTCAAATGTCGCTTCAGACTGTTGAAAAATGCCCAATTTCTTTGTTGCTGCGCAAAATACCTGTTCAGTACATTTTGCTGCGCAAAAGCCACTCCCTACGGTCGTGGTCGGATATCTTTCCGATACTACTCTTACGTATGTCTTTTAGCTGCGACCCCGGGTTGCCTGGTCGAGCAGTAAATGCTTGCATTTACGACCAGACGCATTTTGCTTGCGCCGCGAACTTGAACATTCTCAACAGCCTGCAGATTGTCGACTTTGTCGAAAATCTAAGGCGACATTCAAATGTCGCCTTCTTTTGTTTGTAATCAAGCTAGATATATTGTAGAATGAACTGTATACTTAGCGCAGTGCTTTATAGTAAAGGGAGGAATAAATGAAAGTATTAGTAGTAGGTGGTGTGGCAGGCGGCGCCAGCGTTGCGGCCAGAGTGCGCAGAATTGACGAAAAGGCCGAAGTAATTATGTTTGAAAAGGGCCCGCATGTGTCGTTTTCAAATTGCAGTTTACCCTATCATTTGAGCGGTATGATCGCCAAAAGCGAAAAGCTGGTGTTGATGAACCCGCATGACTTTGCCGTCAAGTACAATATTGAAGCGCGCGTCAATCAAGAAGTGATTGCGATTGATCCGGCTCAAAAGACCGTGCAAGTCAAAAATTTATTGACTGGTGAAACTTATCGAGAAGACTACGACAAACTGGCGCTTTCGCCGGGCGCTGCGGCCGTCTTGCCGCAGGTGATTAAGGGCATTAATTCAGACCATGTATTCGTCGTCAAAAACGTCGTCGACATTGAAAAGTTACAGCGTTATATCGTCGACAATGCAGTTACTGACATCGCCGTAGTCGGCGGCGGCTTCATCGGCTTAGAAGTATGTGAAAATCTAGTTGAAGCCGGCAAAAAAGTGCATTTAATCGAAGCGCTCGACCAAGTAATGGCGCCGCTCGACTTCGATATGGTTCAAATTTTACACAAGGAATTAGACGATCACGGCGTCGACTTGCTGTTGGGCGAACGCGTCGTCGAAATAGCCGCCGAGCGCGTTCACTTGCAATCGGGCAAAGCCGTCAAGGCGCAGGTCGTCGTGATGGCGGCCGGCGTTCGACCGGAAACTAAGTTGGCGCAAGACTGCGGCATCGAACTCGGCGAAACGGGCGCTATTTTAGTCAACCACAACTATCAAACCAACTATCCCGATATCTACGCCGTCGGCGACGCCATTGAAGTGACGCATCGCATCACCGGTCAAAAGACCAAATTGGCATTAGCTGGCCCGGCACAGCGCCAAGCGCGCGCCGCTGCCGACCATATGTTTGGCCGATTGCACAGCAATAGAGGCGTGATTGGCTCAAGCTGTATTCACCTGTTCGATCTCAATGTCGCCAGCACCGGCTTAAACGAAAAGCAGTGTCAGCAGCACGGCTTTAACTACGATTACGTCTACACCATACCGGGCGACAAAGTCGGCCTGATGCCGGATGCCAACCCAATGCACTTTAAGTTGATTTATCAAGTGCCAACCGGCAAAATTCTCGGCGCACAGGCAGTTGGCAAGGGCAATGTCGACAAGCGGATTGACGTCATGGCGACAATGATCTACATGAATGGTACGCTAGAAGATTTAAAAGAATTAGAACTGTGCTACTCACCGCAGTACAGCACCGCAAAAGACGTCGTCAACAACGCCGCCTTAGTGGCGCTAAACGTGCTCAATGAAGATTTTAAACAAGTGAAAGTATCAGATGTCAGAGAATTGGTCTTAAACGGCGCGACTATTATCGACGTGCGCGAAAAGAGCGAGTACGAACGCGGCCACATCGTCGGCGCGAAAAACATACCGATGTCCGAGTTTAGACAGCGCTTAGCCGAATTTCCAAAAGACGAACCCATTTACTTGCACTGCCGTTCGTCGCAGCGCAGCTACAATGTGGTAAGAGCACTCCAAACGCTCGGCTTTGACAAAGTTTACAACATTTCGGGCTCATTCTTGGGCGTTTGTCTCAACCAGTACTTTGTCGACAAGATGACGGGGCGCGAAAAAATTGTGACAGAATACAACTTTAACTAGCCCAATGTTCATCCTTGGTGCCGTCTTTGGTGCCAGGTTCGCAGAAAGGTTTGCAGAAATTGGTGCCGTCCTTGGTGCCAGGTTCACAAAAATAACACATCACTTGTATCAACAGGTGGTGTGTTTTTTCTTGGTGCCAGGTTATTTCTTAGGTTCATTATTGGTGCCAGGTTCACAGAAACGAAATAACACATCACTTGTGCTAACAGGTGGTGTGTTTTTGTTTTGCTAGGTTTGTAGCAATAGAAATAAGTGCCAGGTTCATAGAAAATTCATAGAAAATTTGTGGCGGCAGTATCATTTATTAATCGCGGGCGCGTCAATTGCTATTGACGTCTTTACAGGGTTTGTGCTATATTCGGAACAGTTATTTACGAGGAGATAATATGATTGATTTACTACTTTATATCGCCTTTTGCGTGGCGGGTGGTTTATATGGTAACTATTTGAGAAAACACGACAAAAAACTGACCTGGTCAGCGAAATTTCAAACGGCTATGCTCGTTGTATTATTGTTTACGATGGGCACTCGCTTGGGCGCAAATCAGCGCATTATTAATAATTTAGGAAGCATTGGTACAACTGCCTTTACAGTAACAATATGCGTTTTAATTGGCAGCGTAGCGGCTATTTTTGCAATGCGTAAATTAATTGGCATCGACAGGGCGGGTGGTCACAAATGATGAAAATTGTCATTGGTTCAGTAGCCACCGGTATTTTGGCGGGGCTTTATGTGTTGCCGTCAGCTTGGCAAAGTGCGACTGATGATATACTGACGGTTGGGCTTTGCCTACTACTATTTTTTGTTGGCGTTGACATTGGTAGAGAAGGTAAGGCGCTACAAGATATTAAGAAAGTCGGCATCAAAATATTGCTACTGCCGATTGCGACCATTTTAGGTAGTTACGCCGGTGCGCTTGTTGCCAGCTTGCTTTTACCTATTTCGACGATTGAAGGGTTGTTGATTAGTTCTGGCTTTGGGTGGTATTCACTGGCGCCAATTATGATAGCGGAAAAGTCGGCCGAGTTAAGCGCCATTGCCTTTTTACACAATGTCTTTCGCGAATTGTTTGGCATCATTTTAATTCCGTTTGTCGCCCAGTACATTGGCTATGTCGAAACGGTCAGCTTACCCGGTGCAGCGGCGATGGATGTTTGCCTGCCGGTCGTTGAAAAAGCGACAAATGGCACAGTTGCAATTTATTCATTCATATCAGGTCTATTCATTAGTATATTTGTGCCGCTATCGGTTGGCTTTCTGTTACAATTTTTATAATTAAGGACAACGGCTTTAAATTCATATGTTCGCTCGCAGCTGCTTAAGATGTATTGAGTTGCTTGTATATATAACTTGGCGAAACTCCCAGCAGTAAACTGAGTGCCTTTAACGACATCGCTTTCATAGATAATATTTCTTTAATGAGATCGCGTTGCACCCTATCAAAATACTTGACCAACCTGCTACCGCGAATATCTTCAATTTGAAAGGCTAATTCGAGCAAGAGCATTTCTAAAGTTTTACTATTCTGGCTAGCTCTTATTTTTTCAAGCAGTTTATCTAAAAAGGGGAAGGAATTATTTGCTTTAAGCCGCGTTAAATGTTCTAGTAATTGTGCTCTCGATATACCTAAAAAAGCATAACAGTCTTCTAAATCAGACAGACCGCTACCAGCGGCATAATCCTTAAACGACGAATAACGATAGCTGTAACTCTTGGTTTTTCCGTGTTTAACTGGGTTCTTGTGAATGTAGTTGATGGCGTAAATAAAGTAGGGCAAAGACCTGCAACTGAAGCTATTAAAGCGAGCATTAAAAACGGGGCCGCAGTGTGAATAGTTTTTATTGTACCACCTAGCAAAAGCGCATTGTACGTCGTGCATAAAATCGCTAATGCAGATGTGGTTTTCTGATTTTGCCCGCCCTGATTGAATGAGCAAATGTGCGTGGTTATCCATAATGCAGTAGGCAAAAATTTTGATGTCGTGTTTTTCGCGGTACTTTTCGAGCAAATGAAGATACATGTCCTTAGAGGTATCGTCGCTAAAAATGAAATTATTATTAGCGCCCTTGACTACAATATGATGACAGGCGCCGTCACAATCAATTCTTAGTTTTCTTCCCATAATAACCTCATATATTAGATATACTATTCTACTGCTTAGCTATATTATAACTTAAAAATCAAAAAAAGTATCGTCAAAAGGGGCACAATAATGCAGCTTGCACACTTTGTTTTTTTGGTGCCAGGTTCGCATAAAGAGTGCTATTTGGTGTCAGGTTCACATGAAGAGCATTATTTGGCGCCGAGTTCGCATAAAAGTTTCGCATAAGACCAAATCTTATTTTTAGTGCCAGGTTCGCATAAAGGGTGTTATTTGGTGCCGGGTTCAATAAAGTGGAAAGTTGAAAGCTCAAAGTCGAAAGGAAAACCGATAAAGCAAATTTCATATTGGCATAGGGCGTTTGGCGCTGAAAAATGTCGTCAATATTGCTGCGTTGGCGCTCTTGAAGTGCAGTTGATCGAGTTTTTGTTTGGGGTGTGGTATTTTGTCAAAAAAGTCGCATTATTTTAGTAAATTTTGTCAAATTGCACTTTTCAAATGGCGCTACATTTGATATAAATATATATAGAGATGTAATGGTATTGCGGCGTTACATTTTTATATTCGCCGATTGTGTATACAAAATACCATTGATCAGTTTTAGGCGACAGACTTGCAGTATTTTGAGCAAACATCTTGTAAAACTGAGCGTGAACGATGAGGAGAGAATATGAGCATGATGTCTTTTAAGGGTGGCATTCATCCACCTCATGCCAAACGTGCAACCGCGCACAAGGCAACTGAAGTTGCCGCTCCGCCAAAAATGGTGACGATTCCATTGCGCCAACACATTGGCGCCACTTGTGAAGCACTCGTTAAGAAGGGCGATGAAGTTAAGGTCGGGCAATTGATCGGCGAGCCGGTTTCTTTTGTTGCGGCGCCCATTCACAGCAGTGTTTCCGGTAAAGTTGTCAAAGTTGCCAAGGCTCCCATTGCCGGCGGCGAAGAAATGTGTGTATTTATCGAAAACGACTTCAACGACACACTTGACGAAACGGTCAAGCCACTCGGCGACTATCGCCAATTTGAACCAAAAGAAATTATTAACATTATTAAAGATGCCGGTATCGTCGGCATGGGCGGTGCCGGCTTTCCGCTGCACATTAAGTTGTCGCCGCCCGAAGATAAAAAGATTGATTACATCATCTTAAACGGCGCTGAATGCGAGCCCTATTTAACGGCCGACCATCGCTTGATGTTAGAAGATCCGACGTCAATCATCTACGGTATTAAGGCGATGATGTATGCACTGGGCGTTAAAAAGGGCTATATCGGCATCGAAGATAACAAACCCGATGCGATTGCCGCGATGAAAGCAGCGCTCGGCGATGATGCGGCTGTTGAAATTGTCAAACTGCACACGAAATATCCGCAGGGCGCCGAAAAACAGCTGATTTACGCCTGCATTAAAAAACAGGTGCCCTCGGGCGGCCTGCCGATGGACGTCGGCGTCGTCGTTTCAAATGTCGCCACTGCTTCGGCCGTGGCCAAGCGCTTTACCAGCGGCATGCCACTGGTACAACGGATTTGTACGGTGACCGGCAGCGCCATTAAAGAACCAAAAAATTTATGGATAAAGGTCGGCACGCCGATTAACGAAATTGTCGAACAGTGCGGCGGCTATGCAGCAGAACCCGGCAAGTTAATTTTGGGCGGCCCGATGATGGGGCTATCGCAGCATACCGACCAGTTGCCGTCGACCAAGACGACTTCTGGCGTATTGGTATTTGGCAAAGTTGAAGGCAAGCTGCCCGACGCCGAGCAGTGCATGAAGTGCGCTCGTTGCGTCGACATTTGCCCCGCCTTTTTACAGCCTCTTTACATCAGCGCTTATGCCTTACAAGACAATTTTGACAAGGCCCAGCAACTTGGCGCACTGGACTGTATTGAATGTGGCTCTTGTTCGTTTATCTGTCCATCAAAGCGACCGCTACTGCATTCGATACGCGTCGCCAAACGTGAAATTATCGCTAAGCGACGACGCGCTAGATAGGAGGGGAAGATGGAAAATAGACTTTTTGTTTCGTCATCACCACATATTCGGTCTAAAGAATCGGTTCATTCGGTGATGCGCGATGTATTGATAGCTTTGTTGCCGGCAACACTTTACGGCATTTATATCTTTGGCAGTAAAGCGGCGCTATTAGTGGCAATTGCGGTCGCCGCTGCAGTTGGCACAGAAGCCTTTGTTCAAGGCGTAATGCGCAAGCAAAAAATTACTGTATCTGATCTCAGTGCAGCCGTCACCGGCCTGTTGTTGGCAATGAATATTCCGGTCAGTGCACCGTGGTGGTTGGCCTTAATCGGCTCGATATTTGCCATTGCCATCGTCAAGCAGGCCTTTGGTGGCCTGGGGCATAATTTTATGAATCCGGCTTTGGCGGCGCGCGCCATGTTAATGGCTTCGTGGCCAGTGCAAATGACTGGTTGGACGGCGCCCGGTGCCGATGCCGTCAGTGCGGCGACGCCGCTTGGCATTATCGCCGAGGGCGGTTCAGCGGCACAGCTACCCGATATTTTTTCGGCCTTTATCGGCAATGTCGGCGGCTGTATTGGCGAGACTTCGGCTTTCCTACTCATTTTGGGCGGCCTCTACATGCTCTATCGCGGCGTCATCACTTGGCGCATTCCGGTCGTTTACATTGCGACGGTCTTTGTCTTTGGCTTTTTGCTACAGGGCTTCAATTTTTATATGGCGGCCTATCAAATCGTCGTCGGCGGCTTAATGCTCGGTGCCTTCTTTATGGCAACCGATTACGCATCGTCGCCGGTAACGGTTAAAGGTCAGTTTATCTACGCCTTTGGCGCCGGCCTTTTAACGATATTAATTCGCGTGTTTGGCTCGTTGCCAGAGGGCGTATCCTATTCAATTTTGTTGATGAATGTCGCCACGCCGCTGATTGAGAAATACACGGCACCTAAAGTGTTTGGAGGTGCAAAGTCATGAAAGAAATCGTAAAATTGGGTTTGATACTCTTTATTATTTCGACGATTGCGGCCGTTGCCTTAGCGGCAACCAATTCAATTACGGCGCCAATTATCGACTTGCAGCGCAGCGCAAAGAGCGAAATGGCGCGCAAAGAAGTGTTGCCGGCAGCCGATAGCTTTGAAAGAGTCGACGACGGCTATCGCGCACAAGTTGCCAACGGCGACGTCGTCGTGCCGGTTGTCGAAGTTTACCGCGGCGTCAGTGGCGGTCAAACAATTGGCTACGTCGTCAAGACGATGCCGGGTGGCTATGGCGGTGGCGTCGAAGTTGTTACCGGCATTGCCGACGGCTTAATTACCGGCGTGCGCGTCGGCAAACACCAAGAAACGCCCGGTCTTGGCGCCAAGTCGACCTTGCCGGAATTTTATGGTCAGTACGACGGCAAGTCGGCAGCTGACGTCAGCGTCAACAAGACGCAGTCATCTGACACGGAAGTACAGGCAATTTCTGGTGCAACCATTACATCAAAGGCGGTTACGGCGGGCGTCAACGCATCAGCTGCCGTGGCAACTGAACTACAGTAGGGGGGGGGGGTAACGTGAATCTAAAAAATTTGACCAATGGTCTAATCAAAGAAAATCCCATTTTCGTTCAACTCCTCGGCATGTGCCCGACTTTGGCCGTAACCACTTCAGCCGAGAACGGCATGGGCATGGGTTTGGCGACGACGGCCGTACTGGTTTTGGCCAACATCGTCATTTCACTGATTCGAAAAATGGTACCTGCCAAAATTAGAATTCCAATTTTCATCGTCGTCATCGCGTCGTTTGTTACCATTATCGGCATGTTGATGGAGGCCTATGTCGGCGCATTGTACGATTCGCTCGGCCTATTTATTCCGCTCATCGTCGTCAACTGCTTAATATTGGCGCGCGCCGAGGCTTTCGCTTTCAAAAATGGCGTCGTCGCATCGGCCTTTGACGGCATTGGCATGGGGTTGGGCTTTACGCTGGCGCTGACGATACTCGGTTCGGTGCGCGAACTATTTGGCAATGGTTCAATCTTTAATATCACCCTTTTAGGCGGCGCCTACAAGCCGGCGCTGATTATGATTTTACCGCCCGGTGCGTTTTTAACCTTGGGCTTATTGTTGGCACTTTACAACGTCGTCAAGGCGAAGCGAGCAAAGGCATAGGAGGGCGCAATGGATATTGGAAATTTATTTATAATTTTTGTCGGCGCAATATTGGTCAACAATTTCGTCTTGAGCCGTTTTTTGGGAATTTGTCCGTTTTTGGGCGTATCAAAGCAGGTTGAAACGGCCGCCGGCATGGGCATGGCAGTTACCTTTGTCATGACTTTGGCGGGCATCATTACATGGCTAATTCAAAAGTTTATTTTAGAGCTCTTACACATCGAATTCTTGCAAACAATTGCCTTTATATTGGTCATTGCATCGTTGGTTCAGTTTGTCGAAATCTTTTTACAGAAGGCATCGCCGACACTGTATCAGGCACTCGGCGTCTTTTTACCGCTCATTACGACCAACTGTGCCGTACTCGGCTTGGCCCTGTTAAACATTCAATTTAAGTACAATTTGCTGCAGACGATTGTTCACTCAATTGGCGCAGCGCTCGGTTTTTCGCTGGCGATAGTGCTGTTTGCGGGCATTAGAGAAAAACTGGAGTTATCAAATATACCAGAACCATTTAAGGGTTTTCCGATTGCGCTGTTGACGGCCAGTTTGATGTCGATGGCATTTTTCGGCTTTGCTGGTTTGGTATAGGGGGAGATAACCATGGACGTGATGAGTATTGTATTATCGGGCGTTAGTTTGGGGGCGATGGGGCTGCTGTTTGGTGCGGGTTTGGCCTACGCTTCACAGAAGTTTGCCGTCGAAATAGACCCCAGAGCAATTGAGATCAGAGAGGCCCTGCCATCGGCCAACTGCGGCGGCTGCGGCTACCCCGGTTGCGATGGCTTTGCCAATGCAGTAGCGGCCGGCGAAGCACCCGTTAGCGGCTGCCCGGTCGGCGGCGCCGAGTGCGCAGCTAAGCTGGCGCAAATTATGGGCGTCGAAGCCGATAGCGGCGTTCGCCAAGTGGCGCGCGTTTTGTGTAAGGGCGACCGCCAGTGTTCTGTAACGGTTTACGATTACAGTGGCGTCGCCGATTGTCGCGCCGCACATATGTTAAACGGCGGCGACAAGGCTTGTAAATACGGCTGTATGGGCTATGGCACTTGCGTGCGAGCCTGCGCCTTTGACGCCATTCATATTAACGATAGGGGCATCGCCGAAGTCGACCCCGAAAAATGCGTCGCCTGTGGCGCCTGTTTGGCAGCTTGTCCAAAAGACGTCATCGGCTATGTGCCCTATGGTCAAAAAATTATCGTCGATTGCATGAATAAAGAGCGCGGTGGCCACGTTAAGAAAAACTGCGACGTCGCCTGTATTGCCTGTGGCATGTGCGTGCGCACCTGTAAGTTTGACGCCATTGAAGTGGTCAATAACGTCGCCGTTATCGACTACGAAAAATGCGTTTCTTGTAAGGCCTGCGCCCAGAAGTGCCCAACGGGTGCCATCGCCGGCAAAATTGTCAAGCCACCCAAGCCAAAGCCGGTCGCCAAACCGAAACCGGCAGTAGCTGAGCCGGCCGAAAAAGCGGCTGCTAATCCCGCCGACAAGGCGGCCGCGCCAACTGAAGATTCAGCTAAAGCGGCTGCACCCAAAACGGCTGACGAGCCAGTGGCCGAAGCAAAAGTGACAGATGCCGTAAAACTGGCGAATGAAAAAATGGAAGCAGTTGATCCGGCTAAGCCGACGACACCAGCTGCCGAAAGCGCCATTGCCGTTGACAATTCAAAGTTAAACTAGCGACGGACGCTTATCTTTATTTAAACAATTGTATTTATCTTGCATTCGTATTATAATAATAGTGGAGGGAAAGAGGCATGACTCTGCCAGAAAAATTACAGCATTCACTTTCTCACATGTTCGATTTTCACGAAGATTATCAGCTGGCCGATGTCGTCTTTCCACTGTATGGCAGGTACTACGCGCGCAGTTCGCGCTACTTTGCAGTTAAAAAGGCCGAGTTGTACGCCTACAGCAATTTTGAGCACCTGTTTTATTATCGACAAGTTGGTTGTTTAACTGAAGCGGCTTTCGAAAAATTGACGACGCTGTTAAAAGACAATGTTGAAAAAATTGTCGCGCCGAATGACGAGCACATGTCATCGGTTTTGACTCTGATTGTCGAATGTGATACGGTGACTGCGGAACTGACAAAAATTATTCCAAAATACAAATATAAAAAGAGTTTCAAATTAGGGTTTTACGGTTGGACAGAACTAAAGGTCATCGTCATCGTCAATGGCGAAGGACGGGCGATTGAGAATAAGGCGGCCAGAGGCGATGCCGCGCGGCTAAAACTACTTAGCCAGTTCTAAACAACGTTTAATACTCGGCGTTTTTAAACGACAAATTAACGATGCCATTATCTATAAATTATGTCGTTTGTTGCGCTTCGAGTTTAAACGCCCTAATAGTTGTGTTGGGGCGATGCAATTTTACTCAAGGGAGGGATATTATGAGTGCTATTGTGCTAATTATCTTAGCAATTGTCATCTTCCTAGTGGCCTATGTCACATATGGTTCATGGCTTGCCAAACAGTGGGGAATTGACCCGTCGCGCAAGACGCCCGCGCACACGATGAACGATGGCGTCGACTACATGCCGGCCAAGGCGCCCGTTTTGCTGGGTCACCACTTTTCGTCAATTGCCGGCGCCGGCCCAATTGTCGGCCCCATCGCCGCCATTATGTTTGGTTGGTTACCGGTCTTTTTATGGATTGTACTCGGCTCAATTTTCTTTGGCGGCATTCACGACATGGGTGCGCTATTCTTGTCGGTTAGAAACAAGGGCCGCTCGCTGGGCGAGTCAATTGGCGTAACTTTAGGCCGCGGCGGTAAAATTTTATTCGCCGTCTTCTCGTGGCTGACACTGCTGTTAGTCGTGGCAGCCTTTACTAACATCGTCGCCAATACCTTTGCCAAAAACGGCTCGGCGGCAACGGCATCACTGCTGTTTATTGCACTTGCCATCGTATTTGGCTTCTTTGTCTATCGCAAGGGCGTCAGCCTGGCCATCGGTACGGTCATTGGCGTGGTCGGTATGATGCTGTCAATTTGGCTGGGCACGGTTTTCCCAATTGTGTTGAGCAGAGAAGTTTGGATGTTTATCTTATTGGCTTATATCTTTGTCGCATCCGTTACACCGGTTTGGATTTTATTGCAGCCGCGCGACTATTTGAATTCGTTCTTGCTCTACGCCATGTTAATCGGCGGTGCCGTCGGCGTCTTTTTATACAACCCGACAATTGTTGCACCGATGTTTACCAGCTCGGTCATCGGCGAGGGCGCTGCTGCAAAATGGCTTTTCCCGATGCTGTTTGTCACGGTGGCCTGTGGCGCCATTTCTGGCTTCCACGCCCTAGTTGGCTCGGGCACGACGTCTAAGCAGCTCGACAACGAAAAAGACACCAAGCTAATTGGCTATGGTTCAATGTTAATTGAAGGCGTTTTGGCGGTTATCGCCGTCGTTACGGTCGCCTACGTCGTCAAGGCACCAGAAGGTGGTCCGGTCGCCGTCTTTGCCAGCGGCCTCGGCACATTTATGACGTCGTTTGGCTTGCCGCTTGAAATTGGCGTCAGCTTTACGGCGCTGGCCATTTCGGCCTTTGCCATGACATCGCTCGACACGGCAACGCGTCTGGCGCGCTTTATCTTCCAAGAGGCCTTTGCCAACGATACAGATGGCGAAAAGTCAAATATTTTGACAAATCGCTACGTTGCGACTGGCATCACAGTTGCCCTATCGGGTTGGTTGGGCTTTAGCGGTTGGAAGACAATCTGGCCGGTATTCGGTACGGCTAACCAGTTGTTGGCCGCCATCGCCTTAATTGCCTTGGCCGTTGCGCTAAAGCAAGAGGGCCGCGCCTACAAGATGATCGTCGTGCCGATGGTATTTATGTTTGTCGTTACCATCACCGCACTGGGCTTTTTAATTAACGCCCAGCTGGCAACCGGCAATTTTGTCTTGCTCGGCTTTGCCGTCGCGCTAATGATTTTGGCCTTTGTACTGGCTTACATGGCCTATGGTGCATTTTCTAAAAAAACGCCACTTGAGCGCACAGAGCCATAGCTTTAAGGCGTAACAAACTTTGCTTTTAGGGTCAGTGACTTAATGGTTTTTAAGTCACTGACCTATTTTTGAAAAAAGGTGTTGCTATGCAATTCTTAGAAAATATTAAACTCTTTTTTGAAGGGGCGTTTGACTTTAAGCGCAAATCGGTCGCCATTTTAGAAAATCAGTACGATCAAGAAATGGAAGAATTTTTTATTCTCTGTTTTAGCGACCTCATTGGCATAGACTTACCGACCAGTTATTACGCCTTAGAGCTCTACCCGCACTTTGCCGAAGAGCTCGCCAAATTTCAAGAAAAATCGACCAAGCGAAAGTCGGTTTGGGAATCTAATGCCGAAAGTTTAGACTTTGATCCATAGGAGGGAAAATGGGTAAAATACTGTTTTTTGGCGGCAAGGGCGGCGTCGGCAAGACCAGCTGCTCGGGCGCCTTTGCACTCGCCAAAGCGCGCCGTGGCGACAAGGTTCTACTAGTTTCAACTGACCCGGCCCATTCTATTTCCGATTTGTTTGAAGTTGAAATTGGCAGCGGCATCGTCGAAATTGAAGAAAATTTGCACGCCACTGAAATTAACCCCGCAGAAGAAAGCGAAAAGTATATCGAAAAAATTCGCGCTTCAATTAATAAGGTGTATTCCATTGTCATCGTCGAAGAAATAAATAAACAGCTCGATGCGGCCAAGGTTTCGCCCGGTTCGCACGAAGCGGCACTCTTCGACAGAATGATTGAAATTTTAAACGACATGAGCGATTATTACGACTACATCGTCTTTGACACGGCGCCCACCGGCCACACCGTCAGGTTGTTGACGCTACCCGATATGTTAGAATCGTGGATTAATACCCTATTGGTCAAGCGCAAAAAGACGTTGATGTATAAAAAGATGTACGAGCGCAATATGGACGTCGAAAAAAACGACGAAATTATTAAGCTGTTGACGCAGCGCAAAAATAATTTGGTCAAGGCTTCAAATATCTTGCTCGATTCGGGCAAGTTGGGCTTTATCTTCGTCTTAAATGCCGAAAAGCTAGCACTTGACGAAACCAAAAAGGCGACGTCAATTTTGCAAAAGTACAATATTCCAATTGCCGGTTACGTCGTCAACCGCATTCTGCCGGACAACCCAACTGACGACTTTTGGGTCGAAAAAAAGCGCTCTGAAGCGACCCACCTAAGGGAAATTGAGGCCGCGTTTAAGGGCCAAAAAATTTACCGCATACCGCTGCTGGTACACGATATGGCGGCGGCTGAAGTCGAACACATTTCAAAGTATTTCGAGGAAGAACAATGACACAATTAACGGTTGGCATTAAAAACAAATATCAAATTACTGTTGCAAAAGAGCACCTCGCTTCGTCCTTGGGCAGCGGCGGCATCGACGTCTTTGCCACGCCGATGATGATTACCATAATGGAGGGCGCCGCACTATACGGCGTACAACCCTATTTGGCGGCCGGACAATCGACAGTTGGCACTTTGGTTGAGGTCAAACATTTGGCGGCGACGCCACTGGGCATGACGGTGTGGGCCGAGGCCGAATTAATTGAAATTGACCGCAAGCGATTGGTCTTTGACGTCAAGGCCTACGACGAGAACGGCCTGATTGGCAGCGGTCGGCACGAGCGCTTTATTATTGACGAAGCGGCCTTTTTAGCCAAAGTTAACGCTAAAATAGAGCATGGCGATGACCAAAATTGAGGTTGCTAACATAACAGCCGCTGTGGCCGAATTGTGCCGCAGCATCAATATCGACTTAGCGGCCGACGTGGCAAATGGCCTAACGGCGGCGCGCCAAACCGAACAGTCGCCAATTGGCCGTCAGGCGCTCGATGTCATCATCGATAACGCCGAATTGGCGCGGGCGACGGCCCTGCCGATTTGTCAAGATAGCGGTATGGTGGTGGCCTTTGTTTCGCTCGGCCAAAATGTGCAAATTGTCGGCGGTAGCTTGACGGCGGCAATCAATCAAGGCGTGCGGCAGGCTTACCACAGCGCTTATTTTAGAAAATCGGTCGTCGCCGATCCGCTCCGGCGCACTAATACCGGCGACAACACGCCGGCCATTATTCACTACGACGTCGTGCCGGGCAATCAGCTGACAATTGAAATAGCGGCCAAGGGTTTTGGCAGCGAAAATATGTCGCGCAGCACAATGCTCAGGCCATCAGACGGCGTTGCCGGCGTCGTCCAATTTGTCGTCGAAACGGTGGCGCTAGCCGGCGCCAATGCCTGTCCGCCACTTGTAGTCGGCGTCGGCTTGGGCGGCACGCTCGAAAAGGCGGCGCTGCTCGCCAAGAAGGCACTGCTGCGCGATATTGGCAGCGCGTCACGAAACGACTATTACGCCGCCTTAGAACGGCGCATTTTAAATGAACTGAACCAGCTCGGCATCGGCCCGCAGGGCTTGGGTGGCAGCACGACGGCCTTGGCCGTTCACATCGCACCATTTGCCACCCACATTGCAGGGCTACCGGTCGTGGTCAATATTAACTGCCATGCGGCGCGACATGGCAAAATTGTATTGGATTAATATGGATGAGATAAAGTACCTAGCGACGCCGCTGACGGCTGAAAAAGTGCAGGCGCTCAAGGCGGGCGATTACGTTAAATTGTCGGGCACCGTTTACACGGCGCGCGACGCCGCACACCTGCGCCTCAATCGCGCGCTGGCGGCGGGCGAAGCATTGCCCTTTAACTTAACAGATCAAATTATTTATTACGTCGGCCCGGCGCCGGCGCCACCCGGTCGCGTGATTGGTTCAGCTGGCCCAACTACCAGCTATCGGATGGACGACTTGACGATACCACTATTGCAGCGCGGCTTGCGCGGCATGATCGGCAAGGGGGCGCGCAGCGCAGCTGTGATTGCCGCCATGCGGCGCTATGGCGCCGTTTACTTTGCCGCCATCGGCGGGGCGGGCGCCATTATTGCCAATTCAATTGTCGCCAGTGAAGTCATCTGCTATGACGATTTGGGCACTGAGGCGGTGCGCCGCCTAACCGTAAAAGACTTTCCCGTCATCGTCGTCGTCGACGCGGCGGGCAACGATCTCTATCAAACCGAACGCGCCAAGTATCATCATTTGCTAAAATCGCAAAAATAATCTAGTTTTTACTTTTAATTAAGCGCTAGGTTTGTTAAAATGTAGGTGTACGATTAGCCACATAGGGAGGCAAAATGAACCATCATTCGATTTTTATTTCGGGCTATGCCAAATTACCACACGGCATTACGGCATCGGCGCTTTACACGGTTATCGCCGTCGGCATGATTATCGATGAAAAGTCCGGCGTCATTGAAGATATCGACTGTTCATTGGCGACGTCTATTGCAATTGATTTTATTAAGCAATTGCTAATTGGTAAAAATATTATGGATTACGACGGCATTGTCGAAATATTTAGCAAGCGCTATCACGGTACGGCGCGCAAGGCCATTTTATCGGCCATTAAGTCGGTTAATGAAAAGTATAAATTGTTATCTGCACAGGCAGAAGCTTAACAGTATGTCGTTAATGTGTAAGTATGTGGACAATCCCCGTTGTTCTGGCCATATTTGCAGAGAGTTAGATGATGCAAATGCTCATTTAGCTCTTTTTGTTTAAAAGGTATCGTTTTTTAATAAAATAAATTTTAATTGATCAACGCCGCTGGCGAGGAGGAATTATGAAAGTATTGAAAGTAGATCACATTGGCATCGCTGTAAAAGATTTGACCGAATCGCTTAAATTTTATAGCGACGTATTGGGGCTCGATTGTCTCGACACCGAAATTGTCGAAGAACAAAAGGTAAAAGTGGCCTTTTTGCCAGTTGGCGATTCTGAATTAGAACTACTTGAGTCAACTTCAGAAGACGGCCCAATTGCCCGCCACATCGCTAAAAACGGCGAGGGCATTCAACACATTGCGCTGCGCGTCGACAATATTGAAGAGGCGATTGCCTACATGAAGGCAAAGGGCATGCGCATGATAGACGAACAGCCGCGCTACGGCGCGGGCGGTGCGCGCATCGCCTTTGTGCATCCAAAGAGCTCTGGTCGCATATTACTTGAATTAACAGAGAGATAACGGGAGGTAAACTTTGTCTGAATCAATCAACAAACTGAACCAACTGCGCGACGCCAAGCAAAAAATTAAGCTGGGCGGCGGCGAAAAGCGCATTGAAAAGCAGCACCAAAAGGGCAAGCTAACCGCCAGAGAGCGCATTTTGCTGCTATTTGACGAGGGCTCGTTTGTCGAATTAGACGCCTTTGTCAAGCACCGCTGTAGCAATTTTGGCATGGCCGAAGTCGCCGCGCCGGCCGAGGGCGTCGTCACCGGCTACGGCAAGGTCGACGGCAGGTTGGTCTACGCCTTTGCGCAAGACTTTACGGTCGTCGGCGGTTCGCTCGGCGAAATGCACGCCGCCAAAATATGCAAAGTGCTCGACAACGCCGTCAAAGTCGGTGCGCCGGTGGTCGGCTTAAACGACTCGGGTGGCGCGCGCATTCAAGAGGCGGTCGACGCCTTGTCCGGCTACGGCAAAATATTTTATAAGAACACCTTGGCCTCTGGTGTCGTGCCGCAAATTACCGCCATTATGGGGCCCTGTGCGGGTGGTGCGGTCTATTCGCCGGCCTTAAACGACTTTATCTTCATGGTCGACCAGACGTCACAGATGTTCATTACGGGGCCACAGGTCATTAAAACGGTTACCGGCGAAGACGTTTCAGCCGAAGCGCTCGGCGGCGCGATGACGCACAATAGCATTTCCGGCGTCGCCCATTTCATTTCGGCCGACGACGCGGCCTGTATTGCCGATATCAGACGGCTACTTAGCTTTTTGCCGTCGAACAATATGGAACAGGCACCGCGCTTTGCAGCCGATGACGTCAATCGCATCGACCAGGCGCTCAATGAGATTATTCCCGACAATTCAAATAAGCCCTACGATATGCACGCCGTCATTCGCAGCGTAATCGACAGTGGCGATTTTTACGAAGTACAGCCGCACTACGCCAAAAACATCATTACCGGCTTGGCGCGCATCAACGGTCAAACTGTCGGCATCGTCGCCAATCAGCCCAGCTTTTTAGCGGGTTGTCTCGACGTCAATGCCTCGGATAAATCGGCCCGCTTTATTAGAACTTGCGACGCCTTTAATATTCCGCTGCTCAACATCGTCGACGTGCCGGGCTTTTTGCCAGGCGCTACGCAAGAATACGGCGGCATCATTCGGCACGGCGCCAAAATGCTATACGCCTATAGCGAGGCGACGGCGCCCAAGGTGACGCTGATAACGCGCAAGGCCTATGGTGGTTCTTATTTGGCGATGTGTTCAAAAGAACTCGGCGCCGATATTGTGCTGGCTTGGCCGACGGCCGAAATTGCCGTTATGGGGCCACAGGGTGCGGCCAATATCATCTTCCGCAACGATATCAAGCAGGCCGACGATCCGGTTGCGATGCGCCAGCAAAAGCTCGACGAATACACGGCCGAATTTGCAACGCCCTATAAGGCGGCCGAACGCGGCTTTGTCGACGACGTCATCGAACCCAGCGTAACTAGGCCGCGCTTGGCCGATGCCTTTGATATGTTGGCCAGCAAGCGCGAGCGTCGCCCGGCCAAAAAACACGGCAATATTCCGCTATAGGGGGTCATTATGGACTTAATTAGACAATTGACAGATCCATCGACTTTGACACTTGGCGAAAAATTAAGCGGTGGTTTAATGGTGGCCGTCGTCGGCATGACAATTACATTTTTGGCGTTGATTTTCTTGTGGCTGATGATTGAAATTATGGCAAAGTTATTAAAGCAAAAGCAACCGGCTGCCACAGCGGTGGCCGCACCGGCAGCGCCGGCCGACGATCAGTCAGACGAAGCCGAAATCGTCGCCGTTATCACGGCGGCCTTGGCGGCGTCTTTGCAAACGCCAATTGAAAACATTGTGGTCAGCCGCATTGTCAGAGTTCCCGATGAGCGGTCAGCTTGGTCGAAAAGCGGGCTGACAGAGCAGATGAATAATCAATTTTAGTGGAGGCAGTACGATGAAAAAATACAATATAACAGTTAACGGTAAGCAGTATCAAGTTGAAGTTGAAGAAGTGGCCGCGTCGGCCGGCGGCGCACCAGTGACGGCGCGTCCGACGCCTACGGTACAAGCTGCTGCGCCAGCTGCAGCACAAGCGGCACCGCAAGCGGCCCAACCGGCTGCCAAAGCCGCCGCACCAGCCGGCGAAGGCGCCATTACGGCGCCAATGCCGGGCACGGTGCTCGACATTAAAGTGGCGGTTGGCGATCAGGTTAAAAATGGCGACGTCTTATTAATACTCGAAGCAATGAAGATGGAAAACGAAATTATGGCGCCGGGCGATGCCAAAGTTGTCGCGGTTAACGTCAATAAAGGCGCATCGGTCAACCCAGGCGACGTATTAATTACGCTCGGTTAATACATCTACAGTGGAAAGGAGATGTATTAATGTTAGAAGCTTTAATAGAATTTATTAAGAGTACCGGCTACTACGCACTCTTTGCCGGCGGCGTCGATTTTGGGCGCATCGTCATGATATTAATTGCCTGTTTATTGCTCTATCTGGCGATTAAAAAGGGCTTTGAGCCGCTGTTATTGGTGCCAATTGCCTTTGGCATGTTGTTGACTAATTTACCACTCGGCGACATGATGATTAAGCCCGTCATGCAATTTCTCGATTCCGAACAGACGACCTTGCCGCTGATGAACCACATCAACGTTGTGGCCAATGGCAATATCGTCGGTCAACTTCATACGGCCTTGCAGGCGCCGGGCGGCTTGTTTGCCTATCTCTATTTGGGCGTCAAGTTGGGCATTTTCCCGCCGCTCATCTTTATGGGCGTCGGCGCAATGACCGACTTCGGGCCGCTGATTGCCAACCCGCGTTCACTGCTATTGGGCGCCGCTGCACAGTTCGGTATTTTCTTCACTTTTATCGGTGCACTGCTGCTCGGCTTTACCGGCCAAGAAGCCGGTGCGATTGGCATAATCGGTGGCGCCGATGGGCCGACGGCCATCTTTGTCGCCAGTAAATTAGCCCCCCATCTGTTGGGTGCCATCGCCGTGGCGGCCTATAGTTACATGGCCTTGGTGCCGGTGATACAGCCGCCCATTATGAAACTGCTGACAACTAAAAAAGAACGCATGATAAAAATGGAACAGCTGCGCCATGTCTCGAAAACTGAAAAAATTGTTTTTCCGATTGCAGTCACCATTATCGTATCGATGTTGGTGCCGGCGGCGACGGCCTTAGTCGGTATGCTGATGTTGGGCAACTTGTTTAGAGAATGTGGCGTGACGGGGCGCTTAGAAGACACTGCTAAAAATGCCCTCATCAATATCGTCACCATTTTCTTGGGCGTAACGGTAGGTGCTACCGCTACGGCTGAATCGTTCCTCAGCCCATCGACCTTAAAGATAATTGCACTGGGCGTAACGGCCTTTGCGGTCGGTACGGCAACTGGCGTGTTGCTCGCCAAATTGATGAACAAGTTGAGCGGCGGCACAATTAACCCGCTGATTGGTTCGGCCGGCGTTTCGGCAGTGCCAATGGCGGCGCGCGTTTCGCAAGTGGTCGGCCAAAGAGAAAATCCGTCGAATTTCTTGTTGATGCACGCGATGGGGCCGAATGTCGCCGGCGTAATTGGTTCGGCAGTGGCGGCTGGCGTATTACTGACATTATTTGGCTAATGTTAAAAAATTATCATACAAAATATTTCATCTTTTCAACGGATGTGTTATAATGATGTTACGTTCGTTTGATTTGATAGGAGGATTTAATGGAAAAACTAATTATTACCGCTGCAATTTGTGGCGCCGAAGTAACCAAAGAGCAAAACCCGGCAGTGCCCTACACAATTGAAGAAATCGTCAAAGAGGCCAAGTCGGCCTATGATGCCGGCGCTTCAATTATTCACTTACACGTCAGATACGACGACGGCACGCCAACCCAAGATAGAGAGCGCTTTCAGGTCGCCGTCGACGCCATTAAAGAGGTTTGTCCCGATGCCATCGTACAGCCGTCAACGGGCGGTGCGGTTGGCATGACCGACTTAGAACGCCTACAGTCGACCGATATCGTACCGACGCCGGAAATGGCCACGCTAGACTGCGGTACTTGTAACTTTGGCGGCGACGAAATTTTTGTCAACAGCGATAATACCATTAAGAATTTTGCCAAAATTATGCTCGAAAGGGGCATTAAACCAGAGCTTGAAGTATTTGACAAGGGCATGATCGACATTGCATTGCGCGTCGATAAAAAGGGTTTATTAAAGCATCCCTTGCACTTTGACTTCGTCTTGGGCGTTCAGATGAGCGCGACGGTGCGCGACTTGTCGTTTATGGCCAATAGCATTCCGGCCGGCTCAACATGGACGGCAACCGGCTTAGGTCGTCACGCTTGGACAATTGCAGCTGCGACAATCGCGATGGGCGGTCACGTCAGAGTTGGCTTTGAAGACAACCTCTATTTAGAAAAAGGCGTCTTGGCTGAAAGCAATGGCCAAATGGTCGAAAAGGTCGTCAAGATGGCCAAGTTAATCGGTCGCGAAGTGGCGACGCCGAACGAAGCCAGAAAGATTTTGGGCATTACTGAATAAAAGATTAAGTGCCACTTATGTGGTGATGATATGCTAAATTTATAACTAAAAACCGCCAAATGTAATGGCGGTTTCAGACTGTTGACAAATGCCCAATTTCTTTGTTGCTGCGCAAAATATCGACCTTTACGTATGTCTTTATACGCTGCAGCCCGCTATTTTGCTTGCGCCGCGAACTTGAACATTCTCAACAGCCTGCAGATTGTCGACTTTGTCGACAATCTAAAACCGCCAAATGCAATGGCGGTTTTTTGGTTGTGACTATTTTTGTTCAAAGCTGTTTTGTTCAAATAGCGCTAACAGTTCAGTGGCGGCCAACGTCGGCGATAGCTGTTCGGCCTCAATTTTTTGGGCGAACTCGGCGTAGCGGCTTTTAATCAGCGGGTGATTGAAAAATTTTAGCTTTAATTGTTCGATTACCATGCTGTTGACCCATTCCAGCTTTTGGCGATTGCGCCGCTTGGCAAATGCACCCGACGCCTTGGTGACCCTTTCAAATTCTTCCATTACTTGCCATATTTTTGTTATGCCCGTCTTTAATAGCGCCGAGCAGATATAGGCCTTTGATTGCCAGCCCTCGGTAGCCGGTCGCAAATAGTGTAGCATATTGTCGAAGTCGGCGCGCGCCGCTTTGGCGCGCAACAAATTGTCGCCGTCGGCTTTATTGACTAAAATGGCGTCGCATATTTCCATAACGCCCTTTTTCATGCCCTGTAGTTCGTCGCCGGCACCGGTGATTAAAACCAGTAAAAAGAAGTCGACCATTGAACGCACTGTAATTTCGTTTTGACCGACGCCGACGGTTTCGACCAAGATGATGTCGTAGCCGGCCGCTTCACATAGTAAAATCGTCTCGCGGCTCTTGCGCGCCACGCCACCCAGCATACCGCCCGATGGCGACGGCCGAATAAAGGCATTGGCTTGATTTGACAATTGTTCCATGCGCGTTTTATCGCCCAATATCGAGCCCTTGGTAATGGCGCTGCTGGGATCGACCGCCAGTACGGCAACCTTGTGACCTAGCTTACAGAGCATCACGCCGAGCGCTTCGATAAATGTGCTCTTGCCGGCACCGGGTACGCCCGAAATGCCAATGCGCAGCGATTTATTGGCATGCGGCAGCAAGCGCTGAATTAAATCTTGTGCCTGTATAAAATGCCGTTTGGCATTGCTCTCAACCAAGGTGATGGCGCGCGCCAATACGGCGCGGTCGCCATTGACGACGCCCTGGTAGTAGTCGTCTGTCGACAGACTGGGGCGCCCCTTTTTAACGGGGCTGCGCAGCTTGGTAGTGGCAAAGCCGTCGTGCACGCTGGCGACGCCGTCGAGCACTTCGGTTGTAAAGTCGTCACCGGCATTTTCGGGTACCCAAGCAGGGCGCTTAATCTTCTTACCCATATTAATCCTCGTAGCCCAAGCGCTTGTTTAGGGCGTGCATAATTTTTTCGCCGCTGTCGGTAATGACCGTGCCGGGACCAAAGATGAGCTCGGCGCCATTTTGATACAAGAAGTCGTAGTCTTGCGCCGGTATAACGCCGCCGGCAAAGACCATAATGTCTGCGCGACCGCGTTTTTTCAGCTCGGCAATTAGCTGCGGCAAGAGCGTTTTATGACCAGCTGCCAGCGAGCTCATGCCGACGGCGTGAACGTCGTTTTCAACGGCGTCGCGGGCGACTTCTTCGGGTGTTTGAAAGAGTGGGCCGACGTCGATGTCAAAGCCCATGTCGGCCAAGCCGGTGGCGACGACCTTGGCGCCGCGGTCGTGGCCGTCTTGGCCCATTTTAGCGATGTAAATGCGGGGGCGACGGCCGTCGTTTTCGGCAAATTTATCGGTTAATTCACGTACGCGTTCCATATCGTCCTTCTTGGCGTATTCTGATGAATAGACACCAGAGATACTTCTAATAACGGCCTTGTGACGACCGCTCACTTTTTCGATGGCATAGGATATTTCACCCAGTGATGCACGGGCGCGGGCGGCTTCAATTGCCAGCTCCAGCAAGTTGCCCTGACCGCTCGCCGCGGCGTTGGTAATGGCGTCGAGTGCTGCTGTAACGGCTTTGTTGTCGCGGTTGGCCCGCAGCTCTTTGAGGCGCTCAATTTGTGCGCGACGCACCGCTTGGTTGTCAATTTCCAATACTTCAACTGGGTCTTCGTGGTCGAGTCTAAATTTGTTGACGCCGATAATCGGCTCTTTGCCCGAGTCAATTCTGGCCTGTCGACGGGCCGAACCCTCTTCGATGCGCATTTTGGGCAGGCCGGTTTCAATCGCCTTGGCCATGCCGCCGAGCGATTCGACTTCTTGAATATGTCCCCAGGCGCGGTGGGCAATTTCGTGCGTCAGCTGTTCGACGTAGTAGCTGCCACCCCAGGGGTCAATCGCCTTACAAATCATCGTTTCATCTTGCAGGTAGAGCTGTGTGTTGCGGGCGATGCGCGCCGAAAAGTCGGTCGGCAGGGCAATTGCTTCATCTAGCGCATTGGTGTGCAGCGATTGGGTGTGGCCGAGGGCCGCGCCCATTGCTTCGACCAGCGTGCGCGTGACATTGTTAAACGGGTCTTGCTCGGTCAGTGACCAACCAGACGTTTGCGAGTGCGTGCGCAGCGCCAGCGACTTCGGATTTTTGGGGTTGAATTGGTTGACAATCTTAGCCCACAACATGCGGCCGGCCCGCATTTTGGCAACTTCCATAAAATAGTTGGTGCCAATTGCCCAGAAGAAAGACAGGCGCGGCGCAAAGGCGTCGATGTCGATGCCGGCCTTAATGCCGGCCCTAATATAATCTAGGCCGTCGGCCAGCGTGTAGGCCAGCTCGATATCGTTGGTGGCGCCGGCCTCTTGCATATGATAGCCAGAAATTGAAATTGAATTAAACTTCGGCATATTTTGCGAGGTGTACTCGAAGATGTCGGCGATAATTTTCATCGAAATTTCCGGCGGATAAATATAGGTGTTGCGCACCATATATTCTTTTAAGATGTCGTTTTGAATGGTGCCGGCCATTTTTTCTTTCGGCACGCCCTGTTCTTCGGCGGCGACGATGTAAAATGCCAAAATTGGCAAGACGGCGCCGTTCATGGTCATCGATACCGACATTTTATCGAGCGGAATACCGGAGAATAAAATGTTCATATCGAGCATCGAATCGACGGCGACGCCCGCTTTGCCGACATCGCCGACGACGCGCGGGTGATCTGAATCGTAGCCGCGGTGCGTCGCCAAGTCAAAGGCAATTGACAGGCCCTTTTGACCGGCCGCCAAGTTGCGTTTATAAAAGGCATTGGACTCTTCGGCGGTAGAAAAGCCGGCGTATTGGCGCACCGTCCAAGGGCGCGTCACGTACATGGTGGCATAGGGACCGCGCAAGTTGGGCGAAATGCCCGCCGTAAAGTCGAGGTGCTCTAAATTTTGATAATCTTTTAAAGTGTAGAGCGGCCCAACCGGAATTTGTTCGTTTGTCATCCATTCAAAGTCGTCGACCGTTCGGCCGGTTTTGTTTTCAAAATCGCGCTGCCATTCGCGATAGCTTTTGCCAAGGCCTTTTAATTTGAGGTCGACTGCTGAAAAATCAGGATATTTAGGCATTTTCTACCTCCTTTTGAATGGTCTTTAACAAGTCGTAGCAGTTGGCGCCCATGTAGATAAAGTGGTCGACGCCAGCTGCGCGGTAGGTCGGTTCTAAGTCTTTTGGCGGCCGACCGGCCACGATAAGTGTCATCTTGGGGTTGACTTTTTTAATGCCGGCGGCAATAACTGGCACCTGTTCGGGGTAGCTGGCGTCAGTCGAGCAGATAACGCCGACGTCGGCGCCCGATTTGAGCGCCGCTGCAATTGCCGCATCGTCTGTTTTAAAGCCGTCGTTGCCGACCACCGCGAAGGCACCCACTTCAAAGAAGCTGCGCGAAAAATCGGCGCGCGCCTTGTGCTGTGGAATTGGCCCTAAATTAATTAAGAAAACCTGCGGGCGCTTGTCGGCTGCGGCCATTTGTTCGCTGTAGTCGCGCAGTTTTTCAAAGCGTTCGGCACCGCGCTCGGCCTTAATAGCGACGGCCAGATAGCCGTCTTGATCGGCCTTGACGGCCTTGTTTAACTCGCCCAAGGTAGCGCCGTTTTGAATGGCGGCAATCGCATTTTGCACCGTCATCGCCTTGCTGTAGGCCTCTAGCTTTTCGGCTAAATCGGTGCGGTCGGTCTTTTGGCGGTAGTTTTTTAGCGCCGCGCTGCGCGTCTTTTTGACTTTGGCGCGATCGACTGGCTTGGGCTCTAGTTTGACTTCTGACATATTGGCGTAGTTGTTGACGCCGACCCAAACGTGTTTGCGCTTGGCCATATCGACAAAGCGCTCTTCGTATTTGGCGGCGACCCGCTTGGCGATTTCGCCGCTGGCCAGCAGGCCAGACATGCCGCCGTCGGCCATGATATTTTTAAATTCAGACCAAGTCTTTTCGGCAATTTGAGCCGTTAGCGTTTCGACATACCACGAGCCGCCAGCCGGGTCAATCGGTTGGGTCAAGTGACATTCGTCAGTTAAAAAGTATTGAATATTTCTGGAAACGCGTCTTGAAAAGCCGTCGGCCTCGCGAATTGGCTCGTCAAAAGGCACGACGGTGAGGCTGTCGACATTGCCGACGGCCGCCGAAAAGGCCTCAGATGCGTTGCGCAACATATTGACATAGGGGTCGTAGATCGTCTTTGTCCAAGATGATGTCTTGGCGTGAATAAATACTTTTTGCGCTTCACCAGCGCCGCCAAACGATTCTATTAAAGTGGCGTAGAGCATTTTGAGGGCTCTAATTTTGGCAATTTCCATAAAGTAGTTAGAACCAATTGAAATGCTTAGGGCGATGCGCTTGCTAATTTGAGCGATATCCAAACCGCGCGCGCTGAGCGCTTGAATGTACTCGGCCGTCGTCGCCAATACAAAGGCTAGCTCTTGCACCGAATCGATGCCGCCGTCGTGGTAGGGGTGACCTTGTACCAGCACGGTGCGCAAATTGCATTTTTCGGCTTGGCACCAGTCGATGACGGCTTTCATTTGATCAAAGGCGCTGTCGAGCGATTGGCCGAGTGCGCCGCGCTTGGCGGCGTAGGCCAGTGGGTCGTAGGCTAAAACGCCGGTCAACTTGGTGATGTCGACGTAGTTATTTTGGGCGTGGCTGGCCAGTAATGCGGTCAGCGCTAGTGGGTTGCGACCGGTGTCGATGTGTAGTGGCAACACGTCGACGACGACTTCGTCGAGCGCGACGTCGATATCGGCCAGCGTTGAAGCCGATAGGCCGTAGCGGCCAATCTCTTTGGCTGCCGCATCGTCGGCGTCAATGCCGGCCAATGTGTTTTCGTCAAAGGCAATCGCCAGCGACGTTTGCCCCTTGTACAAATCTTTAATAAAGGCGTTGTTAAAGGCCTTCGGCGTCGCTTCATAGACAATTTGTGCCATCTGCCAAGGCGCTTCGACATAGCTTTCGACCTTGGTGCCGCGCACATAGGGCGGATAGCCGGGCAATGTGTCGATATGGCTTAGTTTTGCCAAGTCTTGCCGGCGATAGATTGGCTGAATGGTAATGCCCTCGGCGGTTTTAGTGTACATCGCCTTTTCAAAGGGCTTGCCTTTGAGCAGGCGAGTGGCTTCTTCTTTCCACTCGTCGTAACTGGGTACGGCAAACTCTGTAAACAGCAAATCGTTCGGCGCAGACGTATTTTTTTCGTCCATAATCTCCCTTCCTTTTATCGCAGTTAATACCGTTGTTGCAGACAGTAAAAAAACGGTCTATGTTAAAACACAAACCGTTTCTTTGCTAACGTCCAAAGCAGAGGTTTTCTGCTTCAATTAGTAAGTGGTATCGCAGTATTATCATACCACATTTCGGCTATTTTGTACACGCCGATTACCGCTTTTACTAAACTATAACTTGTCGATTGTCGCCAAAAACTGTTCAATCGGCTGGTTGCCAATTAATTCGTGTTCTTCATTGATGACAATTTTGGGCACGCCGCTGACATTGTACTGGTCGGCCAATTCGGGGAAGGTGCCGCATTCGATCATTTGCGAGCGAATGTTTTTGTTCATTAGGGCCAGTTTATGCGCTTTGGCGACGGCGCCAGAACAGTGCGGGCAACCGAGCGTGACAAATACTTTAATATCGACCGCCTTGTCGATGCCGTTAATTTTGTCGGCCAAGTCCTGTGGTAAATCGGCGCTGCCCTCGCCAACTTCGTTAATGGTCGTGATAAAGGCGCTAAATTCGTGGCCGGCCGGAATGCCGTTAAAGCGAATGCGCAGGTCGTTGCCGTTTTCGTCGGCAAAGGCAATGACCGGTGTGCGGCTGATGTCAAATTTTTGGGCGACATCTGACGTCAAGTCGTGTACGGCGACCTTAATTTTTTCGCTTAAGGCGACGACTTCGTCGACCAAGCCCTTGGTGTCGGCGCAACTGGCGCAGTCGTCTAAAAACAGTAACATATTGACGTCTTTTTTTAGTCCGCTAAAGTGTTCAGTTAGTTGACTTCTCATTTCATCGTTTAATAGTGCCATAATATCCTCCTCATCGTTTGGTTGTATTGCTGCGTTTAATCAATTTGCTGACAGACGATTCGGCGATGCCAAATAGGTCGCCGAGTTGCTTTAAGGTTAAGTTTGAATGTTTGCGCAAGTATAAAATCTGTGCTTTGCGCATTTTTTTATCGGCTTTTAACTCGCCTAATGTCAGGTGGTTACACTTTAACAAATTGGCCAAGTAGACTTTAACGGCGGCTGAGTCCATACAGTATTTGTCGTCGTCGCGCTTGCGATGACAAGGGGCCGTTAGGCAGGGCAGGGTGTGCCTTTGCGCCTTGATAAAGTCGCAAAAACTGTCGTCGTTTTTAAATAGGCGGCGCCGAAATCCACTGCTGTTGACCAGTTCATTGGCCTTGCTGAGCGCCCGCTGATATTTGTTGCCGAGCGCGTCAAACTGCCCTAAATGGCGACTAATTGCCGTATCATCGGCCAGCAGCGTCGATTTAAAGCGGCGCCTAAACAGCTTTTGCTTGGCCGCCTGCATGCTAAACGAAATATTTATCGAGCGCATAATGCTAGAGATGTCATTGCCGTTGTCATAAATGATTAGCCGATAGCGGTCGGCCGTCAATTCACAGCCGACGATTAAACAGCCGTATTGCTTAATCGCTTGACAGAGCGCATCGATAAAGGCATCTTTTTCAGCTGGTGCGTCAAAGTGCTTTAGACTGCACTGCTGCTCAATTAAATATGTCGAAAACAATTCTTTGTTGCGTGCACTGCGCGCCATAACTACTCCATTTGCTCTACTAGGTTTAACTCAATTATACAATACCGGGCTAATTTGTCAAGTTCCGTCCCCGAAATTAAAATTAAACTTTTTGTAAACGAAAAATCCGCCCCAGCTTTAAAGGCTGCGACGGATACAGTTGACTGATGCGTAAGGGCGTGCCGATTAAGATTGTATCAGCTTCATAAAGGCGCTATTTTTTTGCAGCGCCCAAAAGGCGATCACGCCGACGATGCTGACGACGACAAATTCGCCGGTGGCGACGCTAATGGCCAACGGCATTAAGTTGTGCCAAGCCAATTTGTCGATAACAATGATAATAACGGCGACGTAAAGGCCGTTTAAGATAACCGGAAACAGCGAGGCGACAAATAGGGCAAGTGGTTTTTCGCCGAGCACTTTTCTAGTTTGGGCAATTAACAGCAGGGCAACTATTGACACCGCCGTGCCAAAGACGGCATCGGGCAGGCCGAATGGGCCGATGTAATTGGCGATAAAGGTGCCGATGGCGATGCCGACGATGTAGTCGCTGTTGAAAAACGCCAGTAAGATGAGCGCTTCAGAAATTCTAAACTGTACGCCGCCGTAGGCGATGGGGGCGCTGGCGACGGTTAGTACAATGTAGAGTGCCGCCAGCATGGCGTTGATGACAAGTGATTTTGTCGATAGTTTAAACATAAAAAAACTCCTTTCACAGACCGCGCGGTCACGTGCATGGAGTTACCAAAATAAAAACATGTTTTTAAAGTGGGTAACCATGCAAACACTCGTTCGAATATCGAACAACAAGTAGTCATTATATACGATAATTGCATTTATGGCAAGCAAAAAAGTCGCTTTTAAGTGCGAAAGTAAACTTACTTCGTGAGGCTTATTTGATTTTGCAAGACGCCAATGCCTTCAATTTCGCATTTGATGACGTCGCCCGGCTTTAAAAATTGGGGTGGTGTAAAGCCCATGCCGACGCCGCTCGGCGTGCCGCTTAAAATGATGTCGCCCTTGCGCAGATACATGCCCTTGGACAGTTCGCTAATAATCGTTGGAATATCAAAGATTAGCTGTTCGGTATTAGAACTTTGCCGCAATTCGTCGTTGACTGAGGCCGTAATTGCCAACTTTAGGGGGTGTTCAAAGGCCGAACGGTGCACCAAGTAGGGGCCGAGCGGTGCAAAGCCTTCGAGACTTTTGCCCTTGACCCACTGCAGGTGATTGCTCTGCAAGTTGCGCGCCGATATGTCGTTGGCAATCGTATAGCCAAAGATGTGGTCGGCGGCGTCCTGCTTGGCGATGTCGATGCCGTCTTTGCCGATGACGACGGCTAGTTCGACTTCGTAATCGATCGATTGGGTAATGTTCTGATGATTGGGAATACTATCTAAATGGCCAATGGCCGGCGCGGCAATTTTCATGAAAAATATGGGGTGCTCGGGGATATCGCGATTGACGCCAGCTAAATCAGTAATTTCTTTAGCGTGCGCACGGTAATTTTTGCCCAAGCAGAAAAACGGTCGCTTCGGGTAGGGAATTGGCGATAAAATTTTAACTTCGCTTAGGGGAATGCGAAAGCCAACTTCACTGCTCGTCAATTTGCTGTTCAGCAGTTCTAGTTCAGAATTGCTAATTTCGGCAATTAGCTGGTTCATATCAGAATAATCGGTACCGAGCTCGCGATTGATGTCAAAGATGTGCGTGCCGCCTTGATCTAACAGACCGATGTTAATTTTGTCGTTAATTTGATAGGTGATAAATTTCATTATGCCCTCCTAGGTCTTTACCATTATAACGGCTATCGCTAAAAAATGGAACAGTTTTTGTTTGTCAGCAGGCTGTCGATATGTTATGCTGATAGGTGTTAACCCCTGTAAAAACTAAGCGGAGGCGCTATGGCAAAAATTTTAAAAAATGATTGGGCGGCATACTTAGAAGCCGAATTTGAAAAGGATTACTACCAAAAAATGCGCCGTTTTTTAGTTCGTGAATATCGCACCAAAAAAGTGTTTCCCGATAAGTACGCCATATTCAACGCGCTGCATCAAACGCCCGTTCAGAAAGTAAAAGTGTTAATTTTGGGGCAAGACCCCTATCACAACGACGGCCAAGCGCACGGCCTGGCTTTTTCGGTCGGCAAAGACGTCGCCATTCCGCCGTCGCTGGTCAATATTTATAAAGAATTAGAAGACGATTTGGGTTGCACGCCGCCGAGCCACGGCCACTTGGTCAAGTGGACCGAACAGGGCGTGCTCTTGCTCAACACCGTGTTGACGGTGCGGGCACATCAGGCCAATTCGCACCGCGGCATCGGCTGGGAAATTTTTACAGATGCCGTCATTGCGACGGTTAATCAAATTGATCGCCCCGTTGTCATTATGCTGTGGGGGCGACCGGCGCGACAAAAGCGCGCCTTGCTAAACAATCCAAAGCACTTAATTTTAGAGGCGCCACACCCCAGTCCGCTATCGGCCTATCGCGGTTTTTTTGGCTGTCGCCACTTTAGTAGGGCCAATCAATTTTTAGTGAAAAACGGGCTAAGTGCAATCGATTGGCAAATAGATTAAAATTTTAAATAAATCTGCGTTAATTTTGTCTTTTAGTGGGTAATAAGGCTGGGTACGTCATTGTGTATGCTTATTGTGTATGCTTGTGGAGGCGATATGAAATCGATTGAAATTATTGAAATGTTATCAAATGCCAATGGGCCATCGGGCTTTGAAAGTCAGGTTGTCGAGCGCGCCATCAGCGCATTAGATCAGCGCTTAACGGCCAGTGTCGACATGATGAATAACTGCCTGATCAGTCAGCCGCAGAGTGACGCCACTAAACCGCTCATTTTGCTCGACGGCCACAGCGATGAAGTCGGCCTAATGGTGCAGTCTATTACCAGCGCCGGTCTACTGCGCGTAATTACCTTGGGCGGCTGGGATATCAAAAATTTAATCGCCCAAAAAGTGCGCTTGATGTTAGACGACGGCACGACGATAAAGGGCGTTATTTCATCGGTGCCAGTGCACTTTTTAAGTGCCGAGGCACGCAATAAAGTACCCGAAATAAAAGATATATTGGTCGACGTCGGCGCGGCGAGTCGCGCCGAGGTAGAGCAGTTGGGCATAAAGCTGGGCACGCCAATCGTACCCGATACAGTATTTGAATATCAGGCCGCCAACGACGTGATGATCGGCAAGGCATTTGACAATCGACTGGGTTGCAGTTTGGTTGTCGACACGCTAAACAGCTGTTTGATAGATGGCTATCAACAGGTCATCGGCGCCATTTCGGCCCAAGAAGAAGTCGGCCTACGCGGCGCCAAAGTGGTTGGCAATAACACCAAGGCCGATTTGGCAATTGTCTTTGAAGGTACGCCGGCCGACGACAGCTTTGTCGCAGATGGCGAAGCGCAATCAGTTTTAGGCGGCGGCGTGCAAATACGCTTGGCCGACACCAGCATGATTGCCAATCCGCGCTTTGCCAAAAAAGTGCTTGAAATAGCCGCTACGGCCGGCATTAAACACCAAGTGGCAGTGCGGCGCGGCGGCGGCACCAACGGCGGCGCCTACCATTTGGCGGGCAGTGGCATTCCGTCCGTGGTATTGGGCGTACCGACGCGCTACATCCACGCTCACTACGGCATTGCCAAATTTGAAGACTTTCAGTCGGCCAAGCAATTGGCATTGGCAATAATCGACTACGTCGCAAAAAATGGCATCGATTTTTAGGAGATTAAAATGTTCGCAATCGGATTACCAGTTACCGTCATCATCGTCGTCATTGTTTTATTAGTGGCGACCAGATTAGTAAAAACAAGTAGCAATGGAGGCAGAAAAGTGATTAAAGCAGCAGAGTTAAAGGCATTAATAGACAAAAAAGACGTCGTCTTAGTAGATGTCAGATCGGCCGCAGAATACAATAGCGGTCACATCAAGGGTGCGCTATTATTGCCCTTGCCACAAGTTGGCGTTAAAGCAGAAGCATTGTTGGGTTCAAAAAAAGATAAAACAGTCGTCGTCTATTGTCAATCGGGTAGCCGCTCGCGCGTCGCCAGCGCCTTATTACAGCGCCAAGGCTATCAAAACGTCTACGACTTTGGCGGCATTTATAACTGGCCCTACGATATCGTGTAGTTAAAATCGGTTGAGCGCCGTCACCATTGCGGCGCTCAATCAAAAGTTTTTTAATTCGCCCTGTATCTTCCACCACTTGGTCCGGTAGTTCAGTTGGTTAGAACGCCAGCCTGTCACGCTGGAGGTCGAGGGTTCGAGTCCCTTCCGGATCGCCATTTATCTGAAGTTGCAGATGCCACTACATCGCAATTTCTCTGTTTTTTGACTAAAGCATTTTGCTGCTCGTAGTCATTCGACAGGAGCGCGTAGCGCGCAGTGGAAAAATCGGCCCGATTGCCATTTCGAGTGAAGGCGAAGCCGTAATCGAGAAATCTCGGGTTTAGTAAGTGGAAAGTAGAAAGTGGTTTTCCTTTCAACTTTCGACTGTGTGAGTAACGTACATAACCGAGCAGATGACGAAGTATCAAGTAAGTCTTGCAAAATTAGAGTTTTTACGCCGTTAGTTTTGTGCAGGACACAGCCAATGAGGCGTTATCGAAAGAGCGTATAAAGACATACGTGATTGAGATAACAACGAAATTGGCGAAGTAATGCGCAAAAATAACAAGTAAAAAATGGGAGCATAGCTCAGCTGGGAGAGCATCTGCCTTACAAGCAGGAGG